>Ga0315312_1000032_pt1 | contig 285855 bp, 306 predicted proteins | sample TDP7_MG_FD_203629 | JGI IMG/M metagenome (GOLD analysis project Ga0315312, IMG submission 203629) | Freshwater sediment microbial communities from Lake Towuti, South Sulawesi, Indonesia - TDP7 | ecosystem: Environmental > Aquatic > Freshwater > Lake > Sediment | place: Indonesia: South... | reverse complement strand
CCTCAAGCCTTCTACAAATAATCCAGCGTCTCCTCCGCAAAACCGGATCCAACACCATCCCTCTGTCCAATCCTCCTCTTTCAATCCAATCTTACTTATAGAGGGACACATGTTGGTAGCTAGTTCACGAAAAACATTTCCTAAATATCCTTAAACTTCTATCAAAACGCTATAGGAGGCATTAAGGATGGAGTATGAAATCAAGTGTTCGATCTGCGACCAATCCTCGCCCAACCTATTAGACTTCAAATGTTCTTCCTGCGGTCAACCGCTGTATGTCAGACAAAACAGAAAATTTGAAACAGGACAAATCTACAAGAAGAAATACAGCCTCTGGCGATATGCGAGATTCTTCCCATACATAGAAGAAACAGGCATCATAACTTTAGGTGAAGGCTGGACGCCTTTAGTCAAGTTTTCAAGCAACACTTACCTCAAACTTGAAAGTTTAAATCCAACAGGCTCCTTCAAAGACAGAGGCTCAACCGTATTAATCTCTGCTTTGCATAAACTGCTGAAAAAAGCCGGAGGCTACATCTCTGAAGATTCTTCAGGAAATGCGGGTGCCTCGATAGCTGCCTATGCCGCTCGTGCAGGGTTAAAGACGAAAATCTACGTTCCAGAAAAAGTTTCTGGACCGAAATTCAATCAAATCCAGTTTTATGGCGCAGATGTTGTCAAGGTTTCAGGTTCCCGAAGCAAAGTTGCAGAGGAAGCACAAAAGACTGAGAGGGGAAAATTCTATGTTGGGCACATCCTTCATCCTTTGTTTAGGGATGGAATAAGAAGTCTCGCTTATGAAATGGCTGAGCAGCTTGACTGGCACGTTCCAGAACGCGTTTACTTGCCAGTTTCCGCTGGGACCCTGCTTTTAGGCGTCATAAACGGATTTAAACATATGCTTGAATCCAACGTGATAGGGGCTACGCCGAAAATTGTGGCCTGTCAAACACGGCAAGTCTCGCCCCTCTACCATCGCTTCAAAAACTTGAGTTACAACACACCTGAAAGGATAACATCTATTGCTGACGCCTTGGTGAGCGTGAACCCTCCGCTATTAGACATCATGGTTAAAGAATTAAGGGAAATGGACGGCGATGCGGTCATGGTTGAGGAAGACGAGATATTTACTGCTTTCGTAGACCTTGCCAGAAAAGGCTTCTTCGTCGAGCCAAGCTCGGCCGTTGCTTACGCAGCTTACCAGAAACAACTCAAGAGTAAAGAGGCTTCAAAGGATGATAGCGTCGTGGCAATCTTGACCGGATGGGGCTTGAAAACCGCGCTTGAACCAAATTAACAATTTTGCTAAATAGTTTACATTTGAAAATCTAGCCCTCCTTTTTCTCACTAGAAATATTTATATTGTAATGCTGTTTCTTTTTGAGACGCATTAAGGAGGTTATTAGGTTTGTCATCATCCGCACAAGCTGGCGGAATTCCAGTTTTAGTATTGAAGGAAGGTTCAAGCAGAAGCAGAGGAAGAGAAGCACAACACACGAACATAATGGCCGCAAAAATAGTGGCTGAAACCGTGAAAAGCGCTCTCGGACCGAAAGGCATGGATAAGATGCTCGTGGACAGCTTCGGCGATACGACAATAACAAGCGATGGGCGCACGATACTGGATGAAATGGACATTCAGCATCCAGCAGCCAAAATGATGGTTGAAGTCGCCAAAACACAGGATAACGAAGCCGGCGATGGAACAACAACCGCCGTAATTCTGGCGGGAGAACTCCTAAACAAGGCAGAAGAACTTATCGGAAAAAACATTCATCCCACAATAATAATTGACGGATACAAAAGGGCCTCAGAAAAGGCACTAGAAGTTTTAGAGAAAATAGCAATACCCACAGAATCAAACGCCGAAGAATACTTAAAAAAGACCGCAATGACGTCCATGGCAAGCAAACTCGTGGCTGAACATAGAGAGCACCTGGCTGATTTAGCGGTTAAGGCAATCCTTGAAGTCGCCGAAAAGGAAGACGGCAAATACAAGGCAGATGTGGACGATGTAAAGGTTGAAAAGAAACCAGGCGAATCGTTAAACGACACCAAACTCATTCAAGGCATAGTTTTGGACAAGGATGTTGTGCATCCCGGAATGCCCAAGCGCGTAGAAAAAGCCAAAATAGCATTACTCGACACCGCACTAGAAATTGAAAAGACAGAGTTTGACGCCAAAATCAACATCGAAAGCCCGGAACAAATGGAAGCTTTCCTAAAACAAGAGGAAGAAATGCTAAAGGGAATGGTTGAAAAAATAACCGAGGTTGGCGCAAATGTTGTCTTGTGCCAGAAAGGCATCGACGATATGGCTCAGCACTTCTTAGCCAGAAAAGGAATACTCACAGTTCGAAGAATCAAAAAATCAGATGTGGAGAAGCTGGCAAAGGCTACTGGTGGAAAAATAATAACCAACATGGATGACATAAATCCAGCGGACTTGGGTTATGCAGGGCTTGTTGAGGAACGTAAAATAGGCGACGACAAAATGACCTTTGTGGAAGAGTGCAAACACCCCCGAGCCGTTACTATCCTGATAAGGGGTGGAACGGAACGCATAGTAGATGAAGCAGAAAGATCAGTACATGACGCTTTATGTGTAGTACGAGATATAGTTGAGGAACCGAAAATCCTAGCAGGAGGCGGGGCACCTGAGCTCGAGGTCTCAAGAACGCTCAGGAAGTATGCTGAGACCCTACCGGGAAGAGAACAACTTGCGGTTAAGAGTTTTGCTGAAGCCCTCGAAGCCGTTCCAACAACGCTGAGTGAAAACGCTGGTTTGGACCCTATTGACATATTGTCCGAGCTTAGGGCTCGCCACGAGAAAAAAGAAACATGGACCGGGATAGAGGTTCTCTCAGGAAAGGTTCAGGACATGACAGGGGCAGGAGTTTTTGAACCATTGGCCGTTAAGAAACAAATAATCAAATCAGCCACAGAAGCAGCCTCAATGATACTTAAAATAGACGACGTGATCGCTGCTGGAAAGATGAGGGCTCCTCCAACACCGCCGGGAGGCCCACCGGGAGGCGCTGGGTATCCAGGCGCTGGGGAGTATTAGACCACGTCGAAAAAAGAGAAGAAAATTTCGATAGGTCCACCCAAGCTTACCCGTTTCGAGAAAGCTAGGATAGCTGGTGCTCGAGCTCTCCAAATATCCATGGGCGCCCCAACGCTCGTTGAGGTTTCAGAGGGGGCTTCAAGCCCAATAGACATAGCATTAAAAGAGCTGGAAACGGGTATCCTGCCGATGACTATCAGAAGGACATTACCCGATGGCACTTCCGAGGATATTCCGCTCAAATGGCTTCTCGAAGAAAGGTAGACATTTTCTAAACATGCTTTGCTTTGCCACGCTTCCTTCCTTTCTCTAAGCTTTCTTTGGCTGTTTCAAGTGTTTTTCGGATTCTTGTCCAGTGGGCTCCTTGCCAATAGATTTGCCCGCATTTTGGGCACTCCCAAAACTCGTCGTAACATGAGAAAGTGCTTTTCTCTACTTTATCAGCCACCTTTTCTTTGGAAATTGGTTTAACTCGGGTGTTGCATTTTGGGCACCTTGACGTTTCTAGGTCTATGTCCAGATCGATTTTGAACCTTTGTGCGAGTTGTGCGAGTCTTTCCGCTTCAGTTTTTCCCTCCAGGTAAAAGGCGTTAACTCCCTTTCCTGTGGCTTGTTGAAAAAGCTCCAGATCTCTCGTAAGCAAAATCCTTTGCTCCTTTTTGGCTATCCCGATGAGTTGGGCGTCATTCAGTCTGTTTGAGTATTTTACGTTATGCCCCAACATGCGAAGCCAACGTGTCAGTTTTCCGAGCATCCCATCCACGATGAACTTCAAAGTTCATCCTCTCCGAATTATCTCTCCGCTACCCGCTCTGGCGACTATTTCTCCCTCGTCCATGACTAACTGACCATTAACGAAGGTTTTAACCGGTTTTCCCTCAACCATCCGACCATCGAAGGGGGAATATTTCGCCTTTGAATGGAACCTTAATGCGCCAATTTTGTGTTTTTTATCTAAATCAACAACCACTAGGTCCGCGTTGTTTCCCTCCTCCAAGAAGCCTCTGCCCTTCAATCTGAAAATTTCGGCGGGCTTTTCCGCCATCAGCCTAACCACATCGCCAATTGTTAATCGTCCACGTTTCGCCTCTGTGAGCAGGAGTGGAAGCGTTGTTTCCAAGGCTGGTATCCCGACCTTAACATCCCAAACAACTTTCGCCTTCTTCTCCTTTAAGGTGTGGGGTGCGTGGTCTGAAGCCAAAATATCAATCCAACCGTTTTCAATTCCCTTCCAAAGGGCTGTTATGTGATGTGTTTCTCGAACAGGCGGCATTGTTAGCGCCACTGTTCCTACTCTCCTTAAATCGTCAACGGACAAAAGGAGGTGATGCGGTGTTGCTTCACAGGTCACTGGCATTCCGGATTTCTTTCCATTAATTATTGCTTTTAATCCATTTTCTGTGCTTATGTGGCAAAAGTGTATGTGCACATTAGTTTGTCTTGCTATGTTTAGCAAGCGTTTCACAGCTTCCTCTTCTGCGCTTTCAGAGTGTGCTTTCAAGAATGCTTCAATGTTGTTTAAATTGCCACACCTAAACTCTTCTTCAACTTTTTTTATCACAGTTTTGTCTTCAGCGTGAACTGCCACAGAAACCTTCAATTTGTTCAGAATCTTAAACGCTTCCAACAAAGCATGGTCGTCATCGATGTTCAATCCGCCTACTTGTTCAGCCATAAACAGTTTAAAAGCCACGGCGCCTTCTTCAACAATTTCCACTATTTCTTTCATGTTCCTTGGAAATTCAGAGAAAAAGCCGACGTTAACAAGAATCATTTTTTCAGCCTTTTCCATTCGATTCCTCAGAGTTTCTGCGCTCATCGTTACTGGGTCGTTGTTAGGCATGTCCAAAACCGTTGTTATTCCGCCGGCTGCGGCGGCGGCTGTTCCGCTGTGGAAGTCTTCTTTGTATGCTTTCCCCTCGTCTCGGAGATGCACGTGGGCGTCTATTAAACCAGGCAGAACCAGAAGGTTTTTTAAATCAACTTTTGTCTCAGCCTTAGGCATGCTGACTTCCTTGCCTATTTTGAAAATTTTGCCCTCTTTTATGGCTAGGCTGCAGTCCACTACTTCTTTGTTTATGTAGGCTTTTGCATTGCTCAAGAGTAAGTCAACAACCAATTTTAGGCTCTCTCTTGTTATTTGGAATAAGTGAAATAGAATATTAATTAAAGTTTATTTTAAACAACCACTAAAGAAGTGGTGATAAATAGTGAGAAAGCAAATTTCGAGTTTTAACTCTTTGATTATCTACTGGTCTGGCACTGGAAATACTGAGAAGGTTGCAAACGCTATTCGTGAGGGAATTGAGAGAGTCGGGCTGAAACCTGCTATTAAAAGGATTGCGGAGGCTGAAAGTGAGGAACTTTTAGATTACGACCTCGTGTGTCTTGGTTCGCCGTCTCACATGTTTCTTCCTCCGGAACCTGTGTTGCGTTTTATTAAGGAAAAAATGAGGGATTATGTGAAGCGTGGTTTCATTAAGCCAGGAGCGCCGAAAGTTCCAGGTAAATATGCCATAGTCTTCTGTACCTATTCTGGGCCACACACGGGCATAGATGAGGCTATCCCCGCCGGAAAATGTATGCGCCAATTTCTTGAACATATTGGGTTCGAAGTTATGAGGGAATGGTATGTTGTAGGCGAATTTCATGGCAACGAACTGCTCAGTACTAAAGGTAAACTTGGAAATATCAAGGGGCGTCCAAACGCCAAAGATTTGGTTCGTGTAGAAAAGGACACTATGAAATTAATGAAGACAATTCTGAAAGGAAAGTAAAACAAAGTTTACTCGATTATTTTGAAGAAGTCTCTTTCCGTTAGTATACCTACTAGTTTTTCTTTTTCAACAACTGGAACGGCGCCTATGTTTTTGTCTCGCATTATTTTTGCTGCTTTACCGACGTCCGCATCTGGTTCGATGGTTGAAACCTCTTTTGTTGCTATTTCGAGCGCGGGCGTGTTCAAAACTTGTATTATGGTTCCAGATTGTAGATATTTGAAGACTTTTCCGGAACCGAAGAACCGAATGATGTCCATGGTAGTTATTATGCCTGTAACTTTGCCGTCGAAAATTATCGGCAGTCTTCTAAATCCTTGCGTCGTCATTGTTTTCGCAGCTTCAAAAATTGTTGTTTTTGGCAGTGCGGTGACTACTTTTTCCGACATTATCTGAGAAACTTTTACGTTGCTTATTCTGTCGGCAAACAGGTTTGCAATGTCCCTCTCTGTGATTATCGCTCTCACACGGTTTTCATCATCGACCACAGGCAGGCCGCCGAGATTTTTCTCCGTCATTAATTCCATTGCTTCGCTTATTTTTGCGGAGGTTTTGACTGAAACAACATTTTTGGTCATTATGAGCTTTATAGGCTCGTTTATGGCTTTGAAAAAGTTTCCCCCAAATTTTTGCTCGATTATCTCGAATTTTTTCCCGCCGCCAAGATAATCTATTATGTCTGTGGCTGTTATGATTCCTTCAAGGGCTTTTGTTCCGGGGTTGGCGATTGGTATCCGGCGGAACCCTTCCCTAGCCATTATTTGGATTGCATCGTAGATGGGTGTGGTAGAGGTCATTGTGACAACTGGACTTTTTGCGACGTGTAGGATTTCGCCTTCGCGCCTCTTTGAAGGAGAAGCTTTCAAAGACACTGGACCCTTTCCTCTTAGCGTTCTTCTAAAGGTGTCCCTGCTCAATCCTATCCCCTCTCACTTGACAAGGAGCCTGACAACATCTTCTCGGTCAACTATGCCTATCAGCCTGCCTTCTCTATCTCTTACGGGAACTCTTCCAATGTTTTTGAAAGCCATGATCTTGGCGACTCTTATTGCTTTTGTAGATGGTTCTACCGCTATCACTCCTGTTTTCATTATTGAAGAAATCTTTGATGAAGCCCGAAAGCGTCCCTTTGCAGACTCAAACGTTGGCAATACTGCCCCGCTTTCGAGGAGGTCTTTCTGTGTGACGATGCCCACTAATCTGTCCTTTTTTGCGACTGGCAGTCCGGCGAAGGATTTAGTTTGCATCAGACGCCAAATGTTATCAACCTCGTCTTCTGGGGAGCAAGCAACAACGTCTTGGGACATTATCTCTGAAACTGGTTTCGAGAGTTTTTCTGGGCTTGTTTTAATTGAGGCTTCGATGAAGTTTTCTAAGCCTAAAACTCCTCTGTAGGTTTTGTTTTGAGGCGAGTTTACAACTGGCACGTACCATTCGTCCAGTCGAATCATTTCTTTGACAACTGAGAAAACGTCATCTTCCACTGCCGCTACGTACGTCGGGTTTGCCATTATGCCTTTGACCCTTATCGGCGAGACAGAAGACGAGATAGTCATCACGTTGCTTCGTGAAACTATGCCCAAAAGTTTTTTGTTTTCGTCTGTTACTGGGAGGATTCTTAGGGCTAAGTCTCGTATTATCGCCCGCGCTTTTGTGGCAAGCTCATCTTCATAAATAAACGGGTGTTTTTCATTTGTGATCTCTTTAACACGCAAGCAATCGCCCCTCACTCCTCGCTTTCCAGTTCGACTCTGCAGTCTTCGCAGAGGAATTCTCCGTTGAACTCTTTTAGATTGTCGGACCAGCCTCCGCAACGGTCGCAGTACCCCCCAAGGGGTGCAGATTCTTCCTCTACTTCTCGAACCATGTTTTCGCCCTCTATGAGCGCGTGTTCTTGGATGGTCTCTATCAGTTCGGGCATGACGGAGAGGATGTCTTTGCTTGAGACCAATCCGATGAGCTGTTCTTTGTACACGACTCCTAATCTTCTGATGTTTAGTCTGTTCATTCTTCTTGCGGCTTCGCTTATTGTTTCACTTGGCTCTATTGTGATTAGGGGCGAGGTCATGATTTCTTTGGCTTTAACTGCGTCTGGTTTGACGTTTTTGGCTAAAACTCTTTCAACAAGGTCTCTTTCTGTGATGATTCCGAGGGGTTTTCCTTTTTCGCTTGTCACTATTACGCAGCCCAACTCATGCTTTTCCATGAGTTCTGCAACTCTGTTGGTCGGCGCATCCTCTTCTATGGTTACGACTGGGCTGCTCATAACGTCTTTGACCAGCATTCTGGACCTTAATCCGATGTCTGACATTGTCTCGCCACGTGGAAGATGTATGCCTTGTTAGGCTGAGTTTCACTCAACTCTGAATAAAAATCCCACATTTAAGACTTGTTATGTTTCTTAATAATACAATGCTTCGCTCAATGGGTTTCAGTTATAGGAGACGCAAAAGGTACAAAGGTAGTATAGCCGGTAAAGCATCTCTCATTTTTCCATGGGGACAGATATATAAAGTAGCTGATGCACTTAATGTTTGGTAAGTGGCGAGGAGTAATAGATATTGCCGTTTAAGCGGAAGAGTCGCGGAAGGTCTAAGGGCGGTAAGGGCAGTAGTGGTGCTGTTCAATGTGCTATGTGTGGGCAGTTGGTTCCACGCGATAAGGCTAAGAAGGTTACTAGTAGGCGGTCGATTGTTGACCCGCAGTTGGCTAAGGAGCTTCGTCAGAGGGGCACGTATTTGACTTCTTGGGTTGATACTAAGTATTATTGTGTTTCGTGTGCTGTGCATCGAGGTATTGTGAAGGTCAGGGCTCGAGACGAAAGGCGCATGCGTCCGAGGAGAAGGTTTTAGCGTTTAGCGAGTTTTAGTTGTTTGTAGGCGTGTATGCTTCTCTGCAGGACTGTTAGGTTTGAGAGTATTGCAAGTACGATTATGCCAATGTTTATCGGTTGCCAAAACAAAGCTGTTTCTGGTTGCCAAAAGTATGCTGTTACGCTTGCTATAGCCAGTATGATTATGCGTTCAGCCCTTTCCGCCAATCCGATGGACTCCATTTTTATTCCGGCTGCTTCTGCTCTTGCGCGGCTGTAGCTTACAAGCAGAGAGCCTGTTAGGGCTGTTAAACCCCATAGAACATGGCATAATTCTCCCATAATTATGCCAACGTACACAACAGCGTCCGCATACCTGTCCAGCAAAGAATCCAGAAAACCGCCGAAGGCTGTTGTTTCCTTGTAGAGCCTAGCCAGTGTGCCATCTAGTGCGTCGCAGAACCCCGAAAGTAGGAGCAGCGCTGTTGCGAGTAAAAGATAAAGCCTGTTGTTGTGCCATTGTGCATAGGTAAGCGCCGAGAGAAGTGCTAAGATTATGCCTATGGTACTTATTGTGTTTGGTGTCAACCCTATCTCGTGGGCTGCTTCTGCTTCGGCTGCGAGCATTTGCTGAACTTTTTTCTTCAGTTTCGTCAGCATGGAGGCTTCGCCAATTCTATGTTAACAATTCTTATTTAAGCTGGACCGTGTAAAGATAAGTTTGCTGTGGAAAGGTGTTCTAATATGATTAATGTGGCGTCTCTGAAGGTTGATGGTAAGGCTTGTTTGGGAGTTAGAGTTGAGCTTCCCGATTCGCCGCCGCTTTTGCTGGTGATTGCTGAGAAGGGGTTTGTTATGTGTGGGTTTTTGAACGTTGATGCTGCCGAAAGGCTGGGTGTGGCTGCCGCTGTTGTAAGCGGAGTGAGAAGTTTTGAGGATGTGCTTAATGCGCAGGTTAAAGCGGCAACGTCCAAAGCAAGAAGCCAAGGCGTTGAAGCTGGAATGAAGGGCGCTGAAGCCCTAAAGCACATGTTTTAAAGAACTGGCTCTCTGCGAGCCTCTAGCCCTCCCTTATAGATTGAACTTGTAGTTATCTCGTTGTTGTACTGTAGCTTCGGAAGATTGCGAGTGTTCAAAAGGGAAAAGGGGGAAGAATTGTGAGTACAGCAATTTGTATTCATACGTCTTCGAAAAATAAACAAACATAAACCCCCTTAAGTATAGTTGAGAGGATGCAACATGCCTAAGAAGGAGCTTTTGGGTGCTGTTGCTGCGGAAGTGGTGGTTTGTGTTAAATGCCAGCTTTGGAAAACCCGAAAAAACGCTGTTCCTGGTGAAGGCAACCCAGAGAGCCAAATCATGTTTATTGGTGAGGCGCCTGGCTATTGGGAAGATGTTAAGGGCGAACCCTTTGTTGGTGACGCTGGAAAATTTCTCGACACATTACTTGCTGAGATAGGCTTCACTAGAAACGATGTTTTCATCTGCAATGTTCTGAAGTGTAGACCGCCCAAAAACCGTGAACCCATGCTCGACGAAATCCAAACCTGCACGCCCTTCTTGAACAGGCAAATCAAAGCCATCCAACCCAAATTCGTTGTCACGCTTGGAAACTATTCAACATCTTACATCTTCTCAAAAGCTAATCTGCACTTCAGCGGAATCACACAAGCCCACGGAAAATTCCACGAAACATCAGTCTTAGGCATGCCCGTGACAGTTTTTCCAACCTTTCACCCAGCGGCAGCCCTTTACAGCGCCAAATACAAGAAAGAACTGATAAACGACTTTCAACTGTTGGGGCGTGAGCTTGCGAAAAGAGGAATCGTCAAGCGCTCAGTTTCTTAACAGATTTTATATCGCCGAGAACCTCTTCCACATTCTTGTAGGTCTTGGAAGGCAAGGCGTCTAAAAAAGTGCTGAGCCTAGCTTGTTTTCCCTCTTCCACTTCCACTAGTCTCCATCCAAGCCTCTTAATCAGCATGCCCTTTGAAGTGGGGTAACGCGTCTTTTCCATAACTTCTCTTATAGAGGCTAAACCCGTTGAACCTGTTATTTCTGGAAAGGCGCCCTTAGACAAGTATTCCATGAAGCGTACCCCATCATCGAACATCGAGAGGTTGTTGAAGAGAACATAAACATCTTTTCCCTTCTTCTCATATGGGGTAACAAGCCCCCTCAGCCTTCGCAGTTCTACATCGCTGTACTGGTAATAGTACATCTGCTCGCCCAAACCGTGAAGCCTAAAATAGGCTATATCACCGGTGTAGGCTGGCATAACCCTGAACGGGTCAGTGACATGCGTAACATCCAATTTTTCCAAAATTTGCCCAAGTTTTTTGTAAACTTCTGGCTTTTCCCAAGCTGGTCCCCGAGTCTCCCAGACTAGAACCAAATCTTCAGGATTTATTTCTTCGAAAAATTTTTCGGCGTCTCCAAGCCTATCCGGTCTGAAGGAACCCGGCGTCTGGATAAGCATAATCCTCGAGTTTAAAGCCCTGCAGATTTGCTTCATGCGTTCGAAGGCTTGAAGACAAGTCTCATTAACTCTCATTTTTGCCTTATGGCTTATGTCCTGATGCGCCTTAACAGTAAACTCGAAATCTTGTGGAGCTTTCTCGCGCCAGCCTTCAACCGTTTTCTCCCGTGGATACTGGTAAAAGGTGCTGTTCAACTCCACAAGGCTGAAACTTTCATAGTACTTTTTCATGGATGTTGGAAAGCCGCAACATCCCACCTTTATCATTTCAGCCGCCCGTCACGCGCTTATTTTTGGAGGTGGGCGGACCGGCTTGCCCAGTTTTCTACGGAGGGCGATGCGATAAAGCTTCCTGAGAGATTTTACCAGCTGCTCGACGCTTGTTAAGCTGGAAAATATGAGTGGAATGCGGTCGTACTCCGCCAACTTTAAGGAGTGTTCATCTGGTTTGACGCCGTGGAAAACCACCACACGCGGTTTTAAGCTGTTTAGGCGTACAATCATCATCGGCGAATTTTCCATCCTTATATTAGTGAAAACTAACGCTCGCTCGGTCGTCGCACCAAAAAGCTGAGAATACTCCAAACCGGAAAGGGTTTCAACAGCCTTTCTCTCGTCCACAACCGTGTAGCCACAAACATCCTTAACATAACCGCTGGAGCACGCCACAACTTCGCCTTTAATGGCTTTGCACAAGTATTCCACGCGAACAGGTATCGGAAACTCGCGAAGGTCCAAAACAGCCGTGCTCGGTGAACTTGTCAACTTGGCAAATTCACGGATAAAACGGCTTCCGCGTTCTTCGTCAATTTTCAAGAGAGCCCAGACAAACCTCCTAACAAACCTTGTGCCCGGACTCTGCCTTCTTCCGCTTTCATAGTCGCTGATGACGGAAGGCGAAAGCACCATCTTGTCTGAAAGGCTTATCTGAGAAACAGCAAACAGTTCACGCCACTTTCGCATGGTTGCCCCTGGCTTGCTTGAGAGAATTATCTCGCCGGCGATTCTTCTGGCAAGAACCTCGCGAACACTCGGAGACACAGACATGTAAACGCTTCCTTTCCAGTCCGCCGAGTTTCCCTTTTAAAAGGTGGAGTATAAAACTGTACCGCTTTTCATAAGAGTTTTAGAAAAAGAAGGGATGTGTGTTTCTACAGGATTGATTCTTTGTTTAGCGGGAAAGCCGTTGTGGCCCTTATATCATCGGTTCCCAGAATGAACTGTGTGACTCTGTTTAGGCCTATGCCGCATCCAGAATGTAGGTTTCCATGTTCCTTGTAAAACTCAAGATACCATCTAAAGTCCTCTATGCTTCCGCCCTTTTCAACTAACTGTTTGAACATTGTTGAATCCATTAATCGCTGGTAGAGTTTCTCGTGCCTATATTCCCTTTCAGCCGCACCTACAGATTCTCCGCTCATTGGAAGAAGCAAATCCGCGCTGTTGACAATCGCAGGGTTTTCGTCATTCTCTTTCATGTTGAAGAATTTTATGGCCTTTGGAAAGTGCGTCACGAATAAAGGCTTGTTGCCGTTCATCTGAACAAGCGCCTTTTCATGATGGCTTCTAAGGTCGTCGCCCCATTTGACTCCATGCTTTTCTAGTAATCCAACAGCCTCTGTGTAGGTTATTTTTTCGAAGGGCTTCTTAATCTTTCTGAGTCTTTCTGTGCTTATGTTCAGAAGTTGAAGCTCTTGTTCCCTCTCCCTAAGTACACAGTTTATCATTGAACATATCACTCCCTCTATATTCTCTAATAGTTCTTCAAAATTGCCTGCAAACTCTAGCTCAACTAAAGTGAACTCTGCCAAGTGGCGTTTGTCAGCCAATGGCTCCGCTCGGAAGCTCGGTCCGATGCACCAAACCTTTCCAAGGAATGGCGTCAAAACCTCCAGGTAAAGCTGTGCTGTTTGGCTTAGGTATCCTTTTTGACCAAAGTAGTCCACTTCAAACATCGTCGCAATGTTCTCGCAGGCACCTGTTGCCTTCGTCACGTGGGGAACCACGACCTCAACGAAGCCATGCTCTTCAAAGTATTTCCTGGCTCCTTTCAAAAGGCTTGATTCAATCTTTACAACCGCGTGCATTTCCTGCGCTGGGAGCAACTTATGCCTATTTTTTGCATTCTTAAGAAGACAAAGGTTTATTTCTTCGTTTTTTCCCGAGATTTTTTCTATCTCATTAATCTGGGTCTCCACGACCCACACCGACAATCTTAGCTTTAAACTTATAAGCTTTTTGAACAGACTTGTGAAAATCACTGTTTTTCTGGGACACTTTTTAATGATAAGTAAATTGAATCAATTACTGATTTTATGAAAAGCTCATGGAACGAAATGGGTAACAGTCTTTCTAAGCCTTCTTAAACCATGAAAATCAGAAAAATCCCAAAGACAATAATTATGGATCCTATCACGGTTCTTGCTGTCACCCTTTCGTGCAGAAAAGTGATTCCGGAGAATGCGGAGAAGAGTGGTGTCGTCGAAGATATCGGAACAGCTCGAGACTCTAGAGTGTTTACGAAACTGAATGTGAGGAAAAACCACCCCAAACCCAGCGCCACCACCCCTCCCATGATTAACGCAGCCAGCGCTTTCCCCCGCATTTTCAAAAAGCCAAAATCTCTATCTATTATGGGCGATAAAGCAAGCGATAAAACTGCGATGGCAGTCACTCTGAGGGTGTTAATAGCCAAAGCATGGTCTAGATCAGGCGTTTCTTTCACAGCCATGTTCATCATCGTTATGCTTATCGACCACATTATAGCCGTTGCTAAGGCAAAAGCCACGCCTTTAACCAAAATTCTCTCCTGTTTTTCGGCTGCGCTTGTTTCTTTTTCTCGACTAAGCAGCCATATACCAAAAACTATGGTGAGCGCTCCAAGGACTATTGGTAGAGTGACTGGCTCTCCTATGAGGAAAACTGCCCATAAAAGGTTGAACAGAGGGTAAGTGCACGTTATTGGGACGGCTCGCGCCACCCCTATAAGTTTTAAACTCATCATATACAAGGTGTCACCGAAGCCCAAACCAACTATGCCGCTGACGCATGCGAGAAAAACAGCATCCAGAGGTAAACTCACTAAGACTCCGAACTTGCCGATCACCGTCAAAAAAGCTATCAGAATTGCACTTGCGCATCCTAGACGCACAATGTTTGCTGAAACAGGCTTCGCTTTTAACAGGGCTTTCTTATACAGTACAGCTGATATCGTCCAGCTCAGTGCTGCCCCTAAAGCCTCAAGCTCCCCTATCATTCTTTCACGCAGTTTCACGAAACCTTTAGAGAGAAGATTTTGCTCTAAGCGATTAAATACCTAACGCTTTCAACGTTAAATTGGTTTCTGGTGGAGAAACCGGAATGGTAAAAGTTTTTAGTTCTACGCCTAAATAAGAAGTGGTGTTCGCATGTCTTTTCGCGCCAAAATAGAACTTACAGCCAGAGATAAAAAATCCAATATTGTCTTAGCCTTAGACTTTCCATTTGAGAAACCGGAAAACCGAGAAAGCCTCTTCTCTAAGGCGGAACGCGTTTTGGATGCTGTGCATCCTTACATTTGTGCTGTAAAATTCAATCACCATTTGATTCTTCCACTCGGCGCATTCGACGGTGTCCAAAAGCTTGTTAAAAAAGCCCATGATTTGAAGCTTGTGACAATAATGGACTGCAAAGCGAACGACATAGGCTCGACAAACCAAGTTATAGCCGAGTATTATTACGCTGCCGGCTTCGACGCCATCATCGCTAATCCCTTCATCGGATGGGAGGAAGGCTTAAAACCGATTTTTGAAGCCGCCCGCAGATTGCAGAGAGGCGTGATTCTCCTCGTTTATATGAGCCACATGGGAGCGGTCGAAGGCTACGGACAGACAATTTATGACGCTGAAATTGGCGAAAAAATGCCTCAATACGTTTCCTTTGCGAGAAAAGCCCTAAAATGGAAGGCTGATGGCGCTGTTGTTGGCGCCACCTATCCGGAAAAAGTAAGAGAAGTGCACGGAATACTTGGCGAACAAACTCCCATATACTCGCCGGGAATAGGTGCTCAGGGCGGAGAGATAAAATCCGCTTTGGAGGCTGGCGCCCGCTACCTCATTGTGGGGAGAGCCATAACGCTTGCAGAAAATCCCGCGGAATCAGCGAAGAAAATAAGAAAGTTCGCTAAAGACATTAAATAATTTCCTTCGGTGCTATGCAAGCGATTTTGCAAAAGCTAAATTTCTTTTAATGGTAATAGTGTCGGAAAGATTTGTCAAATACAATGCTATGTTTATAAGTTAGATTTTGCACTACCGTATGAGTGGTTTCGAAACGAACATTAAATTTAAAAAAAGTTTAGGAGTAGGGGACGCGGTGACAAATGGACCTTACATGGTTTGCGCTGGCAGTCGGAGTCCTTGCTATGCTTGTAGTCGTTTACTTAGCCTGGTCCATCAACAAAGAAGATGCCGGAACACCGCAAATGAATGAAATTGCAGGTTACATTGAAGAAGGCGCTAAAACCTTCATAAAGCGACAGTACAGAACAATCGCAATTTTTGCTACGCTAATGCTTGTTCCATTAACCATATTCTTTAAGGACGTGAGAGTAATATTTGCCTTCATATTTGGCACCTTTCTTTCTCTGTTAGCTGCCTACATAGGTTTACGCGTTGCTGTGAAAGCAAATGTGAGAACCGCCAGCGCTGCGAGAACCTCTTCAACAAGAGCATTCACACTCGCATTTAGGGGAGGAGCCGTCATGGGTCTATCTGTAGTGGGGCTCAGCCTCATTGGTGTAGGTGCACTCTTTTGGCTGTACCAAGACCAGAATTTACTTGTGGGCTTCGGTTTCGGCGCCAGTTTAGCGGCTCTATTTGCTCAACTGGGCGGAGGCATATTCACTAAAGCGGCAGACATAGGCGCAGACTTGGTGGGCAAGATAGAACAACGCATCCCTGAAGATGATCCACGCAATCCCGCAGTAATCGCAGATCAGGTTGGAGACAACGTGGGCGACTGTGCAGGAAGAGGCTCCGACCTCTTTGAATCCATAAGCGACGACTACATAACTGCCATGATTTTAGGCATCATGCTGTTGAGCTCGCTGGGACTGGAAATAAATGCTCGAATAAATGTTCTAATGTTCCCGCTGATGCTCGGTGCTTCAGGGATTCTTGCAACGATGGTTGGAGTTTTCATCGTGAGAGGATTTAGAAAGATTACATCCATCATGTCTTTCAACATCGGTCTTTTCATCACGGCCGCCTTTTGCGTGATTGGCGCATATGTCTCTTCTATGATTTTACTAAACGACGTGACTGTATTCTACGCTACTGTGAGTGGCTTAGTGGCAAGTCTCGCGGTCGGTTTGGTCGTACAATATTACACGGGGATGAATGGCAGATCGGTTAGAAAAGTAGCGGAATCTTCGGAGCGTGGATCAGCCATTAACATTATAACAGGTTTGTCTTACGCATTTCAAAGCCCGTTTATGCCAATTTTGTTTGTCCTGTCAGCCTTCTTGTTTTCTTATTTCGTAACTAATGGTTCGCTTTATGGTGTAGTAGCTGCTAATCTTGGAACTGACCTAGCCATAGGCATTATCATGTCGGGAGACACGTTTGGACCTATAAGTGACAACGCTGCCGGGATAGCACAGATGTCAGGGACAAAAACGCATAACGGAGGAGCACTTGAAGAACTCGACGCCACAGGCAACACCACTAAGGCTTACGCAAAGGCTTTCGCCACAGCCTCCGGCACCGTTTCATCCGTCGTAATTTTTGCCACTTACGGCCAGAAGGTAGAACTATACTCTATCAGTCTCGGTCTCATGAGCCCTGTCATAATTGCTGGACTATTGTTGGGCGCTCTTCTCCCATTCTTGTTTTCTTCTTTGGCAATTGGTGCAACAGGAAAAACAGCCTACAAAATGGTGGATGAGGTGAGACGACAGTTCGAAGAAAATCCAAAAATCATTGAAGGCAAGACCAAGCCAGACTACGCTCGTTGCGTGGACATCGGCACAAAGAATGCGCTCAAACAGGCAATTGCGCCAGGGTTACTGGCTATTGTTGCTCCCGTCGCTGTGGGACTTTTGCTGGGAAAATACGCGTTAGGGGCTATGCTTCTGGGAGGATTAAGCACCTCCTGTATATTATCGCCTTTTTTCACCTTTGGTGGCGGCATATGGGATAACGCAAAGAAATACATTGAAAGACAATTCTGGATGAGGGGCACGCCAACACACACTGCAGCTGTGATTGGCGACACAGTCGGTGACCCGTTAAAAGATGTTGTGGGACCTTCGCTCAACATTTACATGAAACTTACAAACATGACTGCTCTTTTGATCGCTCCTATACTGCTTCTGCTTTAGTATTACAAGTGAAAGTTGGCACAACGATCCAGAAAATGAGAATGCAAAGTTAGTGTAGAGTTTGAACCGAAAAATGCGAATAGGAGGGTCTTATCTTTCTCTTCTTTCCCAAAGTTCCTTTTTCAACAAAGATCAGAAATTTTGCCATGTCAAAGTAGGCTTATGATTGACACTGCTATTTGATTAGAAAAAAGAAGGGTCAGCGTTTGGACGAATTATTCTAATTGTTTAACCAACTCTTGGAACAAATCTATCTCCATCATTACATTGTCCACTTTCGGAATTTTGGTCAGAACCCCGTTTATGAGGCTTTTCCAAACGCTCTCTTGTCCCTTTATTGCATAAAGCTCTTCCACTTCGAGGGTGTTCTCGTGCAGATGCGAAATGATGAAACCGACGATTTTGTTTTCCCTCTCTGCAACGAGGCAGAATTCTGGAAAAGCCTTGAGGTGCCATTCAGTATGCTCCTTCGCTTCATCAAATTCTCTGCCAGGACACTGTTCAACCAACAGTTTCGCGATGGTGTCCAGCTTTGAAAGGTGTATTTTTCTTAACTTCATATACTTCGCTCCTTATCTCTCCAATCTAAAGAGTTCGGTATTATAGATTGGGGTTGACATCGTCAACCCCTAACGATTTATTAATATAACTTACAACATTCTTTAGGAGACAATTAATGTCGACCGAGGACCATGAACCTATTTCCGAAAAGGATAGGCAACTTATTCAAATGATTATAAACCAGCCCGCTCTGGCGAATGCCCAAATAGCAAGGCTGTTAGACGTTTCTAGGCAGGCTGTAAGTGAGAGGAGGAAAAAGCTCGAAGACGAGGGTATAATTCAGAACTATGTGTTTTGGAACATTGTTCCTAGGCTTGAGTTAACAAAGTAGTTTGAAATTCTCCTCGGAGATTTTTATGACAGCCAAATCGAGGAGCTGGTAGATTATCTTTTACACAACTGGAAAGTTGCTTTCGTCTGGTCTTCGAGTAGAAGAACAATTTCGGGCATCATTCTCACAGATAAAGAGAAACTCTTCGTAAAAGTTCTTAGAGACGAGTTTCCATTTATCAGGCGCGTCAGATTACGACGTGTGGAATTTAAGAAATTCCTTGGTCAGCGCATAGTGACGAAAAGAAGGGATGAGCGAAGTCTACATGAAGTTGCATATAAGGAATTGGCGAGGCTTTCAAAGAGAAAAAGTGCAGACGCGGTGCTCTTTTCTGTGGAACCCAAAAGTGCAACAATCAACATCGTTGTTTTAAGAAATAAGCGTTTTCATCGGTTCGATGCGATGACTTTTTCAGACAAGATTTTCAACAACACTTATGTTCACACTTGCTATGGAACATACGAAATGCTCAAGGAAATGGTTAATAATAAAAGAAAAAGGGATTGGATCAGAGAACTGCGAATAGCTTTTACAAGAAACAAAAGGCAGGAACGGCGATTTAAATATCTGCTTAGACTAGCCAGACATATTTAATGCTGGCATGCGTCATACCTTGTGGTAAGACATCTGGCTCTTTGCAAACCATAACTTTGACTGCTTTCACCCGGCTGTGTCGGCTTGTGACTAAGAAAGATTTACCTTTCTCTTCTTTCCCAAAGCTCCTTCTTCAGCAGGTCTCTAACCGCCGACCGAATGGCTGCACTTCTGCTCGGGTACATGTTCGCCCTTACAAGCTCATCCAGCCCTTCCAAATAAGCCTCAGGCAACAAGACCGTGACGAGTTTCATGTTGATTTCTCCCAGACATATTATGCATATAACATGCAGCAAATATAAAACTTAACCAAAACCTCGAATCCTAAAGGCTATGTCTAACGATCCAAACCTCTTTCAGCGCGTTGTGGAATGTTTTATAGACGTCTTCAACGTAGAGGGCTCGGCGGCGAAGTCCCACTTGCACTGTTCCAGCGGCAACCAAAGCTGTGCCTATTACGTCGCTTATTGCTGGTTCTGGAAAGGCGATTAATGCTAAGCCAAGTTTTATCAGCATCGAGTTGCTCCCGTTCCGCCACAATTTTTTTGTTGCTTTTACTTCTTTAGTTGTATCGGTCGTGGCTTGGATTAAGTCGACATGACTTTCGTTTAATTCCCTTATGGCTTGAGCCAAAGTTTTTACTTCATCGGTTTTCACTTACGACACCAACTTCTTTAATATAGATTCTAAAGCAGAAAAACTTTAATTCCTTAAGTGTTCACCGTTAATGTTTCTCTTTTCTGAAATATCTCTCATTTTTTAAATGATAATTTGGAAACTCACTGTGCTGGCGCTTGTGGTTTTATTGTTTAGTGGAAATGGTGCGAACGATAAACGATGAGACTTTTGCTAAAACTGACGTCTTTTAACTCAAATAATTAACGAAATATGCCAAGGGAGCAAATACATAAATTGTGAAACAACAAATCAACTAGCAGTTTAGAAGAAGTGGTGGCTTTATTGGAAACGTTCGATCCGAAAGCTTTTGTCGAAGCAGAAATCAAGGAGATAAGAAAGAGCATCGGCAACGAAAAGGCTTTGGTGGCTGTTTCCGGCGGGGTTGACAGCACAACCTGCGCGGTGCTAACGCACAAGGCGATAGGTGAAAACCTCGTTTGTGTTATATTGGATGACGCTTTCATGAGGGAGGGCGAGCCAGAGCGCGTTGCGGAAGCTCTTTCCAAACCGCCTTTAAGCGTTCCCACAAAAGTAATCAATGTCCGCGAACTCTTTTTGGAGGCTATGAAGGGCTTAAGGGATGCTGAAGAAAAACGCAAAGTGTTCCGCGAAACCTTCTACAAAGTTTTAAGCGAAACAGCCAGAAAAGAAAGCTGTAAAGTCCTCGTGCAGGGCACAATCCGCGCCGATGTCGTGGAAACTGTGGGCGGTGTGAAAACACAGCACAACGTTTTAGAGCAGATGGGCATAAACCCCATGGAACGCTACGGCTTCAAGGTTGTGGAGCCTCTCGTGTCACTATTCAAGGAACAAGTTAGGATGGTTGCGAGGCATCTCGGATTACCAAGCGAAGTTTCTGAGCGACAACCTTTTCCGGGGCCAGGCTTGTCGGTTCGTGTGGTTGGAGAAATCCGCCGTGATAAATTAGAAACCATAAAGAAGGGCACAGCCATTGTTGAACGCGAGTTTGCTCAGCATAAGCCCAGCCAATACTTCGCCGTAATAATCGACAACGAAGAAGCTGAACAGCCCTCTGGTATAGCCCACATCCGAGAGATTGTAGCGCGACTTCTTAATGTGCCATCAAGAAACGTTCAAATAAAAATCTTCAGAGACAAAGCAACGGGAGTTGAAGGAGGAAAACGACGTTACGGTGAAATCGTGGGCATAAAGGTTCAAACCATGAATAAGAAGGTTCACAAGGTGGCAGTTCAGAACCTTGTTTCGCTTCAAGCAAAAATAACTGCCGAAAGGCCAGTAGTGACAAGAGTGTTCTATGTCGTTAGGGATTTGGCAGAGAAAAAACCGTATGTTGTAGGCGTAAGGTCTGTTGAAACCAAAGATTTCTTAACGGCAAAGGTTTCAGAAATACCGTGGACAACATTGGATAAAGTTGCAGAAGAAACAATCAAAGAGTGTCCCGTCGTGTCAACGGTCTACTATGATGTCACCCCAAAACCGCCAGCAACCATAGAGATGGAGTAGCCCTATAAGGAAAGATATAAAGCCCTCCGGAATGTTTGTACAGAGATGAAAAGTCATGTTTCGCGTTAGAGTAAACAAAATCGAGTCCATTAGAGATCTGGACGGCAACCTCGGGAAACGCATAGAGCTCATTGAAGATCGGCAGATTCCGCGCTTTGTGGTTAGACCACAGACAGAGGAGGCGAAGGTGGTGCAGGACGTTCTTCAAGCTTTACAGCAGCAGTTGCCAATGTTTCCGGCGAGGGCGGAGTTTGCAGTTCCAAAGATAATCTTGTTCTTGACCGAGCAGGAGTACGAGAGGCTAGGCATAGACTTTGACGTGAACCAAGTCTATGAGATAGCGCTTGAAAACCAAACCATAAAGTTCGGGAAAACCGCATAATTTCTTTCCTCATATGCTTTAGAGACGAATGCTTCGGATGGAAAGACAACACAAACATCATGTTTCTTAAAGCGGCATAAATCTTCTCTGGATTGGATTCTTCGCCCTTGTTACAGTAGAGTGGAATGGGTTTCCCATCACCATTTTCATAGTAAACGTATATTGGTGTGAATTCCTCCTTTAAAGCCACAACCTCAACATTCAACTTCAACAAATTGGCCATCTTCTCCGCCGCCAAATTCACGGACTTCAAACGCTCTTCACGAAATGCAAAACTTGAGGCGTAAACCAATAACTTTCCATTAGGACTACCTAGCATCTCATCAACCAAAAACACCACCGCTAAAAAAGTTTTTAAAACAAGCCCTGAAACGACATCTTCGAACCGCAGAGAGAGTTGAGTTAAAGTGAAAACATAAACCTCTAAAATGCAAGATTTCAAAAAGTTAACTGCACAAGGTGGTGAACCTATGAAGGTTAGAGCCCACGTATTTGTAAGCGGCAGGGTTCAAGGCGTTTTCTTTAGGTCTGAAACGATATACGAAGCCAAAAAGCGTGGTGTTAAAGGCTGGGTTTGCAACCTTCCCGACGGAAGAGTTGAAGCGGTTTTTGAAGGTGAAGAAAACAACGTAAAGGAACTCGTAGAATTCTGTAGGCGGGGACCGCCTGGGGCGAGAGTCACGGATGTAGATGTTAAATGGGAGAATTACACGGGCGAGTTTAGAGACTTTGAAATAAGATACGGATATCGCTTCTAATTTTAGTGTATAAAAGGCTAATTTTGGGCAAGAAAAGCTGGGCTTACTTACTTAAGCTCTTTTTCTCGGGACTCTGAAGTGCGATGCCTTTCCGGCACTTACGTAGTCTCCGCCTATTCCGCGCACCACAGAAGCTATCTTGGCAAAGTTCTCTGAACCCAAAAACTGACGAGGCTTTACTATTATGAAGTCTTCCTTCTCCTCAAAACTCAACAGGTTCTCCAAGTCTTCTGGAAACATCATCTTGATGTCCTCTACCGAGTGCATCCTTTCAGGAACTTTGGGCGCAACAGGTGCGGGTGTTGGAGGCGCAGCTGCTTGCTGAGGGAGCTGTGAAACCGCTATAGATTTTAGGGCTATGGAAACTTGTCGGAGGTCTTCTGCAACACGGTTTAAGACCACAAGAAGCTCATCAATCCTATCTACGAGCCTATCAAGGGTCTTCCTTTCTTCGCTCATACGCCTTCTACCCTCCAAATCCTTAATACTTAACCCATTTATTAATTGTTTGTGACTCTCCATAAGGAGAAAATACGCCAACGAGCTTGAACCGAAAGGAGCCCATCACACTTGATTGAGATTGACGGAAGCCAGAAGAGTGGAAGCGGCACAATCCTTAGGCTGTCTGTTGCCTTAGCCGCGATAATCGGTGAGACGCTACACATCTACAACATCAGACAGAACAGGCCACAGCCCGGCTTGAGACCTCAGCATTTAGAGGCTGTTTTAACCGCTGCAAGGCTGTGTGGCGCAGAACTGAAGGGAGCAGAACTTGACTCGCAGGAACTCTGGTTCAAGCCTGAAAAGGTGAAGGACGGTAGAGTTGAGGCTGAGATTGGCACTGCTGGAAGCATTCCGATGCTTTTGATGACCGTTCTGCCCATCTGCGTCTTTGCGGAAAACACTGTGCATTTACATGTGTCGAAAGGCGGGACAGACGTTTCAAATTCTCCCACTATAAATTACGTGCGACATGTGTTTTTGCCAACGTTAAAACGCATCGGAATAAGCGCGAATTTAACAGTTCACAAGTATGGCTATTATCCTAAGGGAATGGGCGAAGTAACAATAATCGTAGAGCCTTGCAAATCCCTAAAGCCTTTAGTTTTAGAAGATTTTGGCGAATTAAAAAACATAGAAGGAGTTTCGGTCTGCACGTTCCTCGCTGAAAGAAGGGTTGCTGAACGTCAGGCAAAAGCTGCAAACGATTACCTGAAGGAAAAGGGGTGCACGGCAGACATCCAAATAATAAACGATAGTTCGAATCCGCTGCAGAAAGGAAGTTCCCTCGTCTTATATGCTGAAACACACACAGGCGTGATTTTTGGAGCCGACGCTATTGGCGAACTCAGAAAAACAAGCGAGACTGTTGGAAGGGAGGCCGCTGAAAAACTCTATGCAGAGATTTCCGCCGAGCCCACGGTTGATGTGCACTTGGCTGACATGCTAGTTCCCTATGTAGCGTTAGCAGAAGGAAGATCCGCATACCTGACGCGAACCATTTCAGAACATTTAGAGACAAACATCTGGCTCGCTGAGAAAATATTAGGCGTGAAATTCAACGTTAAAAAGGTGGCTGGGCTTTATAAGATTGAAAAAGTTGACGGACTATGAAGGCTACGGAAACCTTGATGAAGGCAAAGGTTAGGGGAATCTACACCACAGCCCTGACAAAACTGCTCTTAGACAACGGTTTCGGAATAGTACAGCCTTCTTTAGCGATAAAGAAACGGTTTGGGCTTATGGATAATTCAGCGTCGCCAGACATCAAAATAAAGGACAGATACGACCTGCAGGGAATAAGGGTTATCGGAACATCTGAGGCGGTCGACGCATTCCGATCTGTCTTGCACTCCACAATTGAGGATGCCCTAACCCGAAAGTGGCTGGTTAGCGTCGACGGAATATACAAAGGAAACATGACGGAATCAGACGAGTATGCTTTCTACGTTGATGTCGGCGGCATCGTGGGAATACTTCCAAAATCAGAAGCTGCAAACATAAACGTTAAGAAGCCGTTGGTCGTTCAGGTTGAAAGAAAAAGAATTGGTACAAAACAGCCTGTTTTAACCACGAATTTGAAGATTGTTGGAAACTACGCCATTCTGGTGCAAAACAGCAAGGTCGGCGTCAGCCTAAAAATTCGCGACTCAAACAGGCGCGCAGAACTTTATGCTCTGGGGAAAACGCTTGCGCCAGAGGGCTGGGGAATCATTTGGCGTGAACTTTCAGCGAGCCAATCGAGGGAAGTGTTGGAAAACGAGATAGAAACGCTGATGGAGAAGGTTAGGATCCTAAACGAGAAAGCGCTTCATTCCGAGGCTCCAACACTTTTGATCGAGGGCTCATATTTTATGGACGTCGAATTTCCATGGTCTTCTAAGAGAACCCTCGATAAGTTAAGGGCTCATGCAACCCCGACTTTGGATGAGCATCACCTTTACAAGTGCTGCGGAGGCGAGGTTTCAGCAGCCTTGGAGATGGCTGAGGACCTCTTAGAAAAAGGGCAGGATAGAAAACAGGTGGAGGAATCGTTCAAAGAGCAGATTCTGTACGAGTTTCCGGAGGAAGGCTCGCTGGTGGATATTGAGCATGTTAAACTAAGCGGGATTGTTTTCCATCTGGGGCAGGCAACGATAGAAAGCATGAATGATGAGGAAATCAGGTATAGCAGAACTATGCGAAGTAACGGCTTTTACGACGGATTAGGCGTCAAAAAAGAAGCGGGAGACAAAGCAGTGAGCGAAACAAGAACAGGCGAATGGAGCATAACAACAAAATACTTCTCGCCTAGCGGGGGGTGGAAGGGAACATACGTAAACCTGAACACGCCTGTCGAGGTCTATCCGAAAGCAATACGCTATGTGGACTTGGAAGTTGATGTTTGCATTCAGCCAGACGGCACAAGCGAGATTTTAGACATGGAAAAACTCGAAAAAGCACTACAAAAAGGGTTCATAAGCAAAACGCTCTTCGAAACAGTTAAAGAAAAAGTTAAGAAAATTGTTGACACCACTTCCGACATTGATAAACGGAAGCTTCAGTGATTTCATGCCTAAAGAAGCTGTATGCATAAAAGTTCCAAAGGCTTATGGTGAAAAGACTATCGTGCTTGCCAACAAATTGGGAATCCTGAGTAAGGAGCTTGAAATTCAAAGGAACAGCGTTTTCATCTACATACCGCTCATTCGCCGACCAACAGAAAACGGATTAAAAATGCTCAAGGAACAAATTCCAGATTCCCAAGTCTTAACCTATACTTTCCCAGAAAGGAAAAAGCGAGCAAGAACATTTTTCGAATTGCTAGAAGATAAGCTTCCTCCGCATTTGTTGGCTAGCGTGCCACGGGCGATAGACTTTGTGGGTGACATAGCCATAATCGAGATTCCGCCGGAGCTTAACCCTTACAAGAACTTCATTGGTGAAGCTGTTCTGCAGGCGCATGAGAATGTGCAGACAGTTCTTGCTAAAGCTGGAGCTGTTGGCGGAATCTATCGGCTGAGAGAGTTCAGCGTTATCGCTGGAGAACCCAAAACCGAAACGATCCACAAGGAGCATGGCTGCCAGTATCACGTAGACCTGGCCAAGGTCTATTTTTCTCCTCGCCTCTCATACGAACACAACAGGATTGCGTCTCTGGTTAAAGAAGACGAAACGGTTGTAGACCTTTTCGCGGGCGTAGGAGCCTTTGCGGTATTGATTGCAAAAACTCATGAAAACGTGAAGGTTTACGCCATAGATTTGAACCCAAATGCTATTGAGTTTCTGAAAAGAAACATGAGGCTTAACAGGGTTGAAGGCAGAGTCTATCCAATTTTCGGAGACGCGAAACAGGTTGTGGAAGATAGGCTTGGTGGAGTCGCGAACCGTGTGATTATGAATCTGCCGGAAAAAGCCGTAGAGTTTGTGGACGCCGCGTGCACGGCACTGAAGCCCGCAGGTGGCATAGTTCATTTTTACGGTTTCATTAGCGCCTCTGATTCGTTAGAAAATATGGAGCTTCGTTTCAGAAGGGCTGTGGAAAAGTTCGGGAGGAAAGTCGAGAAAATCCTTTTTTCCAGGCTTGTCCGTGCCACAGCCCCTTACGAGTGGCAAGCCGCTTTAGACGCAAAAATACATTAAACTTTAACTTTTTTATCAATTACTCCACCACACCTTCTTATTCTCGAAAATTTTATCATTTATGATATTTAGAGCCTTTTTTGGGGTTTTTTGGCGGGGAACAGGCAAAGCGCGGATTTGATGCAGGCATTAGAATAAGATTTATCAGTTTGAGAAGCGGAATCCTTCTGGGAGTTCTTCTTGGCTGAAATGGAATATCACGTTCCCAAGATGGTGGGTCGGGACAAGGAGCTGGATCAACTGAAAGAGTTTTTGCGTGTAGCCGTTAATGGGAAGGGTAAGATTGTTTTGGTGTCTGGAGAAGCGGGAATAGGAAAGACTAGGCTAGTTAAAGAGCTTGAAGCTTATGCGGAGTCGTTAGGTGTTAAGGTTCTGGAAGGCCGCTGTTTGTATGAGTCTCCAACTCCTTTTTTGCCCTTTAGAGAAGCGCTAAGGAGCATTTTTCAAGTTTCGAAGAGTGATGCTCTTCCGCTGCAACAAAGAAAAATAAGGAAGGTAATCAAGGAGTCTGCTCCTGACCTTGTAAAGGCGATTCCTATTGTTGGTCAGATCATTGCAGGCGCAACCGTAGCTTACCGTACCTACAGAGATGAGAAAGATAGGGAAAAGCGACTTGAGTTGGGGGCTCTCTTCGAGAGGGATGAAGGACTCGAAACCATCTCTAGTTTGTTAGTTGCCATTTCAGAAAAGCAACCTTTATTGCTCTTTATTGATGATTTGCAATTAGCTGACACCCCTTCACTGTCGTTATTGTATTATCTTGCCAGAAACGTTCAAAACTCAAAGATTCTTGTTGTTGGGGCATATCGTTCAGAAGAGGTCTCAGGAGTGCTTCTTGACATTATGCAGATGATGAGCAGAGACGACTTGTTTCAGAAGACAGAGTTAAAGAGACTGAGCCAGATTAACTATTTTGATTTTATACGGTCCATGTTGGGCGTCAATCTTAGTGACTTGGTAAAACTGATTTACGAAGAAACCGAGGGAAATCCATTCTTCGCTATTGAAACGCTTAGGTTGTTGATGCAGCAGAAGGTGTTGATTAAAGAAAACGGACGCTGGAAACTTTCTGAGAATATTGAGGATATCAAGATTCCGCCCAGGGTATACGACGTTATCGTTCGCAGGATCAGCGCCCTAAAAGATGAAGAGAGAGATATTTTAGAGTGTGCGTCAGTTGTGGGAGAAGAGTTTTCCTCCTGTGTGGTTGAGAATGTTTTAGGTTTAGGCCGAATTGCGCTGTTGAAAAGCTTGAATAATATTGAAAGGAAATATCATCTAATACATTCTTTTGAGGATAGGTGTCGATTTGATCACTCAAAGATCAGGGAAGTGTTATACAACGAAATTGCGCCGGAGCTGAGAAAGGAATACCATTCAATGATTGCGAAATATATGGAGGAGGCAAACAAAGATCGTTTGGAAGATGTTGTAAATGAGCTAGCGTATCACTACTACCGATCTGGAAACGCTCAAAAAGGAATTCCTTACCTACTAAAGGCAGGCGAAGACGCGAGGGAAAAATGGGCAGCCTTTGAAGCGGTAAGGTTCTATTCTCAGGCGCTAGAGATGATGGGTGGCGATGAGGGATGGAACAACGAAAGGACAAAGACCTTGGAAGCACTTGGCGGCGTTTATGCGTTGACTGCTCAACATGAAAAGGCGAATGAATGCTATGAGAAAGGAATAGCAGGTGCAAAAGATGATGTAGCAAGAGATAGGATGCGCAGAAAAATACGCAGGAAAATGATTCTGGACAAGAACGGAGTGAAACTTGTCTACTATGTGTATGGTGAAGGAGAACCAACCTTAGTATTTGTGGTAGCATGGATCTGGACCGCCGAGTTCTGGCTACCACAAGTGAATTATTTTTCCCAGAACTTTAAGATGGTTACCGTCGATATGAGAGGGGCAGGTGAATCAGACAAGCCCCCAGACAATTACACCCTTGATCTATACGTGGACGATCTTAATTCAATAATCGAAGAACTACACGAAAAAAGTATCGTTCTTGTAGGCGAGTGCATCGGTGCTTCGATTGCTATCAAATTCATTGCTAAATATCCAGGGAAAATATCCAAATTGGTATTAGTCAGTGGAAGTCCTAAGTTCATGGCTACTAATGATTTTCTGCATGGTACTCCGCAAAATGAAGTTAAGCAGCAATTGGCAGTCTTTGAGGAATCTTACCATAGGTGGCTGGGAGCCTTCTTGGAGTTGATGTTTCCAGAACATGGGACTAAGTATCTAAAGGAATGGGGATTTAAGATGTCGCAGAAGACTACCCAAGAGATAGCCTTAAACTCTCTCAGGAACCTTTTCGAAGCAGACCTTCGCCCTCTTCTGCGGAAAATAAATATTCCAGCTTTGATCATTCATGGGGAAAATGACGGAGCGGTGCGGTTCGAGAACGCTAAGTATATGCATGAAAACATTCCAGGATCTAAAATGCGCATATTTAAGGATAAAGGCCATTTCCATCAATCACCGCAGCAGACAAGTTCAACAAAATACTAAAGGAGTTTATAACGACTGGTAAGCTAATGAAAGACTAACCAGCGGATAATACGGGCTCTTAGAAATCGTAGTCATGGTGTTTGCTTGTTTGGCGTGTTGATTTAAATGGCTATTTTTGCTAACGTATTCGTCTATGAATGTTTCAAAAGTATTCTGAAACCGTGTTTACGTTTTCGTTGGATTGGAATGTAAGCTCAAATAGTCGTTTCTTGATTCAAAGTTTAACAATTAATGTGATCTTCACTTTTTGCCTCGGATTGCTGAGCTTTTCCACAACTTTCCTTGACAAGTCGCACGCAGCCTTATCCGCTTGAATTGCCAATGTTCGGCTGCAGATGTAACTGCCTTTTCTCACAACAATATCTGTTGGATGCGTCAAGATTAGCCTTGGGCTTCCAAAGGCGTTCACCACTTCAGTGACCCCTCCGGCTTCGATTAACATGGTTATTTCTGCTTTTTCTTTGCGCAAATGCTCCTTAAATCGAAGACTCAAATCACTCATAGCCTTATCCGCTGAAACAGCAATGATGCAGTCAGCTCTCTTTGATACTTGGGCTTCTGTTGTGATTTCGAGTGTCGACTTGTGTGTGGCTTGGATATTCTCGTGTCCGTAGGCAAGAATGGTTTCTGTTGTTTTCATGATGACATCTCTCGTCACGCTAGACGAGTTTTGGTACAATAATTGTTATAATTCTTTGGCGAAGTAAAGGGCTGTCTTCCCGTCTTGGTAAATCTTGTCGTTGTACCCGCATACTTTAAAGCCATTTTTGAAGTACAATTGTAAAGCAGGAGCATTATCAGGCGACGCGTCAAACATTAGGACTCTGGCTTTGCTTTTTCGTGCGAAATTCTCCATATTTTTTAGCAAGCGTGTAGCTATGCCCTTGCGCCTGTGCTCAGCATCAATTAGAAGGGATATGATGTAGGCGCTGTTGTTCCACTTGTAAAGATGCATGCGAGAATATCCAAGGATTTTGCCGTCCTCTTCCGCCTTGAAGAACTTGTATTTCTCGTTGGGGTTGCGCACATTAAATAAAGCCCGTAAATCCTCGTTTATACGTTGACCGCTCCTTTTCTCCAACTCTATGATGCGAGGCAAGTCTTTCAGGGTAGCTATTCTAACCGTTAACAATTTCTATCTGCCACCCAAATTTATTCGAGAACCTCTATTGAATCGACCTTTCCATCCCCGTCCAAGTCGAATCCCTGTGTAACCGCTGCGAAAGTATCCTCGCCCTTATAAACCTTCAAAGTTTTCTTCCAAAAGTTTGTCAAGGCTAAGACACATGCTTTAGTGCCCACCGCTTTGTTTCCGGCTAAGACTATGACCCGTTTGGTGTTGTCCCATGGGTTTACGATTTTGGCTATCAACCCAACAGCATCCGCAGTGTAAACGTTAGAGGTTTTCCTCGAAACCAAACCGCCAAACAAGAAGCCCTGCTCCGAAGGCTGCATGTTAAACCTTATCGGTAAATGCTCATTCAGCTCCTGCGTCAGCAGGTTTGTTCCCGGTCCCCCAACAAGGATGAAATTGTTTTTCTCCTCTTTTTCAGCCTTCACATCGACATCAAGCTTTATCGCAAATTCTTCCGGCATTCTTGCGAATTGACCCAAGAAGAACGTTAAATAGGAAGCGTAGTGGCCGTCTCTGGCGCTTGTTTTGAAGGGTCCGTGGGGTGTTGGGCTGCCCACAACTATTTTTCCTTCAAATGTGCCGTCTTCTCTTATGAATTCTTTGAAGAAATTCTGGATTTTCTCGTCCATTGCTAGAAGCGAAAGTCTCTGCACTGTTCTGTATTCCTGTGGAAGCTCGATACCAAACGCCGGCGAAATCACCTTGTAATACTTCGCTATCGCCCCCTTCTTTTCCTCCTCTCTTGAGATGGTTATGGCTCCCGCCCTCGAGAGTTTCCTTATGTGATAGTAGACTTTCTGTTCGTGGACGCCCAGCTTTTTGGCTATTTCCAGCGGGTACATTTCCCTTTCAGAGAGCATGACCAAAATCTTCCAGCTTAGCCTGTTCAAAATCATCTTCAGCTTTTGCGGGTCCTCCATTATCGCGATTTCCTTTACTTTTTGTTTCTTTCCTTCTTCGTGGAGGAGCAGTTTTTTGTCCATGGGCTTTCACTAGCATAAAGCTTAATCTATTATTAAAATTTTTATTATGGTACACGAACAAATCGATTGAAGTCAACTCAGGTGAGCTTAAACAGAGTAGTTGAAAATGATAGGCTGCTACGTCACCGGGATACTTCCACGTCCAAACGAGCTTATTGATGTTACCCAAGCGTATGACAGGGGAAGAGTTAATGAAAAGCAACTTGAGATGACTTTCGAAGATGCCACTTTAAAGGTGATAAACGCCCAATTGTCCGCAGGGTTCAGCCACATTACTGATGGAATGCTCAGGTGGCAAGACCTTTTGAGGCCCTTCTCGGAAAATCTGGAGGGGGTTAAAATAGGAGGTCTGGCTAGGTGGTTTAACAATAACGTGTTTTATAAAAAGCCAGTTATAACAGGCGAAATTCGGCGGAAGAAAAACGTAGTCGAGAAAATAACTTACCTCAAATATCTTCCCAGGGGTTTACCTTGGAAAGCGATCTTGCCAGCACCCTACACCTTCGCCCAACTCGCTGAGAACCAGTTCTATAAGGATAAGACGGAGCTCATGTTCAAATACGCTGACATATTGAGGGAAGAAATCAGAGGCTTGGCGAAGCTAGGCTTTGAGTATGTTCAGTTAAGCGACCCGGCGTTGGTGTATAAGTCAACCGTCACATCTGAACCAAAAGATGAATTAAACGCCATAAACGAGGCATTAGAGACTGCTGTTAAGGGGATGCCCATTAAAACATGTCTTCAAACTTTTTTCGGAGATTTTTCACGTATTTTGCCCGAAGTCCAAGACTTTCCCATAGACCACTTTGGAATCGACCTGTACGAAACAAATCTTGAGAAGCTTAAGGAATACAGTTTTGAAAAAGGTGTCGCCTTAGGCTTGGTGGACTCGAGAAGTTCGCTGGTTGAAAACACAGACGATTTGGTTAGAACTGCCAAAGAAATCATCAACTCCATCTATCGCTCAAAGGTGAAGGATATTTTTATTTGTCCAAACTGCGACTTGGAGTTTCTGCCGTGGGAGAGAGCGGAGGAAAAAATGAAGATTATCAGCGCCGTAGCCACCCTTCTCAGGGAGGAATTTTATGGATAAGCTATTTCCAGCACAGGAAATAGGAAGCCTAGCAAAGCCTGTATGGAGAGTTAAAGGATTCAAGGGAGAGCGGCTTTCAAAAGGGGAGATAGCTGATGCTGTGAAGTGGGGGAAAAGACTAGAAGTCGAGAATTTAGATGCGCTTGTTAGGCTGTTGGGTAAGGGAGATTCTCCAAGTAGACGAAAAGCCATACTCGAATGGTCCGCCAAATACGCCATCCGATTCTTCGAGAAGGCAGGCTTAGACATCGTCTTTGATGGAGAACAGTGGAGGTCAGAAATGTACCAGCACGTCATAAGAAATGTTGCCGGTTTCAAGTTTTTGGGGTATGTGAAATCATTTGACTATCGGTATTTCAACAAGGCAGCTTGCGTTGATAGGCCGAAGCATGTGAAATCCTTCTATCTCGCCGAGTTCATTTTCACAAAGAAAAACACCAGAAAAGAGGTGAAGGTCCCTTTCACCGGGCCTTACACGCTGGTGGATTGGACGTTCAACGAGTATTATGAAAAGAAGCTTGGTAGAAAGTTTAAGGATTTTAAGCGGAGAAAGTTCGAGGCTAAGAGGGAGTTTGTTTTTGACTTGATAAAGGAGATAATAAGACCAGAGATAGGCGAGTTGGTGAGTTCAGGGGCGACGTGGATTCAGATAGATGAGCCTGCCGCAACCACCAATCCAACAGACGAGGAAATGAGGTTGTTCAAGGAATCCTTTAATGAAGCTGTTAAGGGTTTTAAATGCACTTTCAGTCTGCACAATTGTTACAGCAACTACGAAGTTTTGGCGAAGTACGCCTGTGAATTGCGAAATTGCAGCCAACTTGCTCTTGAATTTGCAAATAGAGACAGCACACAAACCGGAATTGGAGACACAAGAAAAGGTTACAAAGACATAAAACTGTTTGAAGATCACGGTTTCCATGGAAACTATGGTTTGGGAGTGATAGACGTGCACACCGATTTTGTTGAGCCACCTGAGCTTGTGAGGGATAGAATCTTGCACGTTGCCAAGGTTATTGATAACCCTGACAGAGTATGCGCGAGTACAGACTGCGGTCTAAGGACAAGAACATGGGAAATCAGCTTTCAGAAACTAAAAAACATGGTTTTGGGGGCTGAATTGGCGAGAAAAGCGTTAGAATAAGACCATTATAAGATTTCTATTAAAGCCTTTACCAAAACAGAAAAATTTATGGCACAGAGTTCACGTTACAACATGGGAACGTTCTTAAAAATCTTTTAGAACTGGAGATTTTCTTCTAAGAAAGCTTATTACAGTCAAAAAGGCATGAATAGAGCTTGTAGAAGTTAAAAACGGGCAATGAGGCTTAGAAATGTGTGGTATCTTCGGTTGTATTCTGAAGGATGGAAGCGCCGCGCCTATTATCTATGAGGCTTTGAAAAGGCTCGAGTATCGGGGCTACGACTCGGTCGGAGAAGCAACCCTATACAACGGTAAACACTACATAAAAAAGGATAGTGGAAAAATAGACGAAGTTCACAAAATCCACAACCTAGAAGATTTGCCAGGAACCATCGGCATCGGACATACAAGGTGGGCTACGCACGGCGCGCCATTGCAGGTTAACGCGCATCCTCATGTGGATTGCAGTGGACAAATAGCGGTTGTCCATAATGGCATTATCGAGAATTTTTCCGAGTTGAAGGTGGAGCTGGAGAATCGTGGTCATGTTTTCAAATCCAAGACTGATACAGAAGTGATAGCTCATCTTGTTGAAGAGAGCTTAAAGGCTAATCCTTCCTTGAGCCTCGCCGACGCTGTTCTTGACGCTGTGAGAAGGCTTGAGGGTTCATACGCAATTGCCGTAATCTCAACCAAAGAGCCTAAAAAAATAGTATGCGCTAGACATGAGAGCCCACTCGTCATCGGAGTTAATGAGAGCGCAATTTACTGTGCGTCTGATATCCCAGCGTTTTTGCCTTTAACCAATAGGGCGGTTATTGTTAACGATGGGGAGTTTGTTACCCTTTCGCTGGATGGTTTCGAAATTAGGAGAGTCGTTGATTCAAGCCTTGTGACGCGGGAACCAATGGTTATCGATTGGACGCCTGAGATGGCTGTTAAACAGGGCTATCCGCATTTTATGCTGAAGGAAATTCACGAGCAGCCGGCTTGTCTTCGAAACACGCTTAGACTGCAGGAGCATTACCTTGACCTGATGGCGACATTTCTTGACCGCGCCCGCGAAGTCTTTCTCGTAGCTTGTGGAACGTCTTATCATGCTTGTTTGGCTTCATCCTACATGTTTTCTAAACTTGCTTTTTTGGCAACATACCCTGTGATAGCCTCAGAGTTTGTGGAGCAACATGGTAAATCAGTAAACATTGACAGCACGCTTTTGGTGGTCAGTCAGTCCGGTGAGACTGCGGACACTTTAGCTGCCGTGAACGGTGCGCGACAACGAGCTGCCACAATCCTTGGGTTAACTAATGCTATTGGCTCAACTTTAACGCGTGTTTCAAGGGTTTACATTGGTCAGCAGTCTGGCCCAGAAATAGGGGTGGCGGCGACAAAGACTTTTACATCTCAGCTCTCAGTGTTGGCTCAGCTAGCCTTAAGACTCGCAAAGAAGAGAGGCAAGGTTTCGCAGGACGAGATGGACTTTTTGGCTGAAAGATTGGAGAAGCTGCCGGACACTGTTGAAACAATACTTAAAACACAAGAAGAGAAGGTGAAGCAGATTGCGAAAAAATACAGGGATGCTAAAGCGTTCTTTTTCTTGGGGCGTGGGGTAAGCACGGCCGTAGCATACGAGGGTAGGCTCAAACTGATGGAGATAGCTTATGTGCCAGCCATAGCCTTTCCAGCTGGAGAAAGCAAACACGGACCGATAAGCCTGGTAGAACCGGGTTTTCCCGTTGTTTTCATTTGTCCGAAGGATGAAACCCATAAGACAGTGATAGGCAACATTATGGAGATGAAAGCCAGAGGCGCTTCCGTAATCGCTGTTATAGAGGAGGGTGACGAAGAGATTAAGGCGCTTGCAGATGATTATGTTGAAGTTCCTAAAGGAATTCCAGATGTCATATCGCCTATACCATTCGTTATTCCACTGCAGCTTCTGGCGTATTACATGGCAATTGAAAGGGGTTATGACCCGGACAAACCAAGGAACCTAGCAAAGTCCGTCACCGTGAAATAGCCGTTTTTATTTCGCATACTTTCTCGAAATGCAAATACGTTAAAAGTCTATTCTGCAATTGTTTATTTGGTGCCATAATTTGGAAAGACAAGATTGGGAAAGGCTCACTGAAAATCTGATTAAGGAGGGCATTCTCCGCTCGCCAACGGTTATCAGGGCCATGCGGTCACTGCCACGCTCCAAGTTCCTTCCAGAGAACATGCGGTCATACAGTGCTGTGGATACGCCGCTTCCGATCGGTTTCGGGCAGACGGTTTCGGCGCCACATAGCCCCGGCTTTAGTGCTGGGCTAGGCGAAACATGGTTTCAATAATGAATGAAGCCCTGCGGTTGGAAGTCGGCCATAGAGTGTTGGAGGTTGGAGCTGGTTCTGGGTGGCACGCCGCCACAATAGCGGAGATAGTCGCTCCCAGTGAAGCGCCGAGAAGCGAGTGGGGCCACGTGTATACTGTCGAAATCGTTCAGGGTTTGGCTGAGTTTGCAAGAAGAAACGTTATGAATGCTGGCTACGGTGACCGTGTGACAATTATTTGTGCTGATGGTTCGTTGGGTTATCCTGAGAATGCTCCTTATGATAGGGTTCTTGTGACGGCCGCCGCCCCAGACGTTCCAAAACCACTGATTGAACAGTTAAAACCCAACGGAATTATGCTAATCCCTGTCGGAAGCATCCACTTCTTCCAGAGCCTCATAAAAATCACGAAAGGGATTAACGGAAAAATCAGGGAGGAAAGCCTCGGCGGAGTAGCCTTTGTCCCGTTAACTGGGCGTTATGGTCACAAATATTAAAATTCAGTATCTCTTATTCGCATTCCAGCTTTTCTTTGTACGCCATCAAATCCAAAAAGCCGTGTCCGCTGATGTTCATACATATCACCTTTTCTTCACCAGTTTTCTCGGCTTTAAGAGCCTCATCGATTCCAGCGCGGATTGCATAGCTGGATTCAGGTGCTGGTAGCCATCCTTCGCTTTGGAGGAAAATCTTTGCAGCTTCGAAAATCGCTTTTTCATCTGCGGGATAGACTGTAGCCCTGACAAGATTGTGATGCCTCAACAGGCTTATGATAGGTGCGGCTGCGTGATAACGCAAACCGTCAGCCTTGATGGGTGGCATCTCAACCTTGTGGCCGAGCGTGTAGACCTTTAGTAGCGGTGTGTGTTCAGCCACATCGCAGAAATCATATCTGTATTCGCCTTTGACGAGGTTGGGTGCGGCAAGGGACTGAGCCGCCAGGAACTCGCATTCACGTTTGCCCTTCAAAACCTCGCCGACGAATGGCAAGGCTATTCCGCCGAAGTTGGAGCCGCCGCCCAGACAACCGATAATCAGGTCTGGTCTTTCATCAATGATGTCAAACTGTTTAATGGTTTCTAATCCTATTATTGACTGGTGCATGAGGACGTGGTTCAAAACCGAGCCTAGGCAGTAAACGCAGCCCTCGTGTGTCTCCGTGTATTCGAGTCCTTCTGATATTGCGATACCCAAGGAGCCCGGATGCCCCGAATTCTGGGAAAGAACCTCTCTTCCAATCTTAGTTTCTCCGCTGGGGGAAGAGTAAACTTTCGCTCCTAAGAGCTTCATCAGAGTTCTTCTATCAACCTTCCAATCATAGACAGACTTGACCCAAAAAACTACACACTCAAGGTTCAAAAGCCTGGCTGCATACGCAAGGGCTGTCCCCCACTGCCCAGCACCCGTCTCTGTGCTCAGCGTTGTTTTTCCTTCCTTCGCTGCGTAGTAGGCTTGGGCAACAGCGGTGTTAGTCTTATGCGAGCCTGTGGGAGACAAGTCCTCCCGCTTATAGTAAAGCCTAACCTTCTTCAGCCCTAGACTTTTTTCTAAGCGCCTTGCACGGTAAAGCGGTCTCGGTCTACCCATGTGAATGTAGATTTCGCGGATTTCTTGTGGGATGGAAATCCACCTATCACTTGACATCTCCTGTTTTAGGCACTCTTTAATCATGGTTTTAGCCAGGAACTCCATTCGTGATTGTCCAGTTTCCGGTTCCTTTGGAGGAGGAAGAGGTTCAGGCAGGTCTGGCACAATGTTATACCATTCGGTTGGCAACGCGTCTATTGGTAATGTGACTTGGTTTTTATCCATGATTGTCACCAGTTTTGAAGACGTATGTTATTGCAGCGATTCAAATTAAAGATTTCCATGAGAGGTTGTGTTGACTCATAGGAGCTTAGAATAAAAAAGTGGGAGTTACTGGGCGAGACTTTGCCTACTTGACTTCCATCACAAGTTCCCATGCGTTCATCGAGAATGTAGCGGTGTCTATAAGGGACATTGCCTGTTGATAGAGTTTCATGTACTCTCCGTTTTTCTTCAATCTCGTGTAACACTTTTCTTGGTCTGCTAAGCTATTATACTCTATCAATTCAACATATGCACCAGAGATGCCGCCAAACGTTTGAGTGGAAAGCTTCAAAGATTTTATCTCTTTGAACAAAGCCGGATTCTTCTTCATGAATCTCAGAAATTTTTGCAACAGTGACTTGAACTCCGCTTGTTTCTCAGGTTTGACAACATATGTTTCTACTACGAAAACGGTCATTTTCTCACATCGTTTTCCTCTACTACTCCTTTAGAGGTTATATTAATAATTTAAGGGAAAATTCCCATCACACGAGCTCTGAAAAGTTAACGGAACCCCTATGTGAGAAATCGCTTGTCTATAATGTGAGTTATCCGAACCATTTTTCCAAGGTTGTCTTTCCCTTAAGCTTGGTTATGCCCTTCTGCATCTTCTCCAATGCTTTCCTCACGCGGTCTTCTGAAAAGTCTCTTTCTCCGCAGATGAAGTTTACCACGCCTTCGACGTCAGGTTCCAGCCACTCTATTTTGTACTTGTCTGTAACATTTGGGCTTAGAAATATCTCCCTAATTCTTCGAGGTTCAACCGGAAACTCCGCGTTTTTCAAGTGCGGTAAAGCGTTCTCCAGATTTCCATGCTCCTTCACCAGTTTCAAGGCTGTTTTCGGTCCTAAACCCTTTATGCCCTCTGGGTTGAAGTCTGTTCCTATCAGTATGCCTACGTCAATCAGCTGTTCATAAGTTACTCCACAATCTCTTAGAACGTTTTCCAGCTCAACAACTTCTGGTATAACTTCAACAAAGACATTTTTGCCAGGAAGCTTTCTCCGCCCCGAAATTGTCACGTTTCTCACGAGCCTTGGGGCGCCGAAAAGCAGGCTGTCATAGTCTTGGCTTGCACAGTAGTCCGCGTTTTCGCGTTTTACAAGGTGGGCTGCTTGGGCTTCTCCTTCGCTGGGAGCCTGAACCCATGGGATTCCCATCAAGTTTAGGAGTTTTTTACTGTCTTCCGCCATGTAATCCTTTAAGCGGGATGTGGCTTGCGCGTACACGCGGGCTTCTTCGATTTTGCCCTCTCTAAGAGCTTGCTCGTACCTTATCAGAGCTTCTTCTTTCGCCTTCATTCGCCTCTTTATTTCAACCTCCTTAAGCGCTGGAGGTGTTCCGTCAAAAACGTAGATGGGTTTTATGCCCATCTCCACAAGATTGCTCGTTCTGTATAGGAGACCGCTCAGATGGCTTGTGATTCTTCCGCTGCTATCCTTTAGCGGTGTTCCGTCTGGCTGGCGGATGATGGCTAAAAACTGGTACAAGGCGTTGTAAGCGTCAATAGCGATGGATTTCCCACTCAAATCCTCAAGCCTAACAACCGCTTTCGGAACTAGGTCGCGGAGGTTTACTCCCAAAACATTCCCGTGAGATATAGCTTGAAACTGCAATAATAAACTTGCGAAACAGACACAGAAGATATAAGGAGGCGATATATTTACAGAAGCACGCTCGAGGAATCACGATGGCTGAGAAGACAGCAGTGTTAACCTTAGTCACATGTACGAGTTGCGGTAAACCAATTCCGCCTGGGGCAGAGTCTACAAAATTCCTCTGTCCCAACTGTGGCGAAATCCTTATAAGACGCTGCAGGAAGTGCAGAAAGTTTGGTCGTCCATACAAGTGTCCGAAATGCGGCTTTATCGGACCATAGAACGAATGGGGGTTTAAAATGGGTAGCGTTATAGTATCATACAAGATATTCCCAACAGACATAACGGCCGACTTTAACGGTTTGAAAAAGAAAATTGAGGAATCCTTACCCACTTTTGCATCCATCTACGGATATGGAGAAGAACCAATAGCCTATGGTTTGAAAGCCCTGATAGCCCACATCAAATTTCCAGAAGACAAAACCGGCGTACTCGATGAGCTTGAAAGGAAATTGGAAGGGATAAGCGAAATAAGCCAGATACAAACGGTTATGGTGCGTAGAATAAGCAGATAACCTTAAAGGATTGTTGTAACATTTATATAGGATTGAACCTTTGTTTGGAAACGTATTGTGCATTAATGCTGGAAGGGTTTTAGTTGAGTGAAGCGCAATTACGTGTTGGCGACGCAAGGCAAAGGGATGTTGGGCGAGGCATAGCCCGCATAGACCAGAGGGCGATGCAGAAACTGGGCATATCGGCGGGCGATGTGATAGAGATAGTTGGCAAAAGAACCACCTCAGCCATAGCCTGGCCAGCCTACAGCGAAGACCAAAACCGAGACGTGATACGCATAGACGGTTTCACGCGCAAAAACGCGGGAGTAGCCATAAACGAATACGTCGTTGTAAAACCAGCCAAGGTCAAGGAGGCCTTAGGCGTCACATTTGCGCCAGTAGACATGAGACTGAACGTCGATGAGGACTTCACAAACTTTGTGAAAAACCGACTCATGGAAAGAACCCTCGTTGAAGGCGACACAACACTCGTCATGATGCTCGGACACGCCATACCCTTCACGGTAACAAAGACTCGCCCCCACGGAATAGTAAAGGTCACCGCAGAAACAAGGCTGACGATTTTGAACGAACCCGCCCCTGAAGGGAAGGGACTGCCAAGAACAACATACGAAGACATTGGGGGATTACACGAGGAAATTCAAAGAGTAAGGGAAATGGTTGAGCTTCCGTTAAGGCATCCGGAATTGTTCCAAAGACTCGGAATAGAACCTCCAAAGGGTGTTCTGCTTCACGGGCCTCCAGGCTGTGGTAAAACCCTTTTGGCTAGGGCTGTGGCAAACGAGTCGGAAGCGAACTTCTTCTCGATAAACGGACCCGAAATAATGAGCAAGTTCTATGGAGAATCAGAAGCCAGACTTAGAGAAATCTTCCAACAAGCCCAACAGAACGCCCCGAGCATAATATTCATCGACGAGCTTGACGCAATAGCACCCAAACGAGAAGAGGTCACAGGTGAAGTTGAGAGACGCGTGGTTGCCCAACTCCTCGCCTTAATGGACGGTTTATCAGGAAGGGGAAACGTCATAGTGATAGGCGCCACCAACAGACCCGGCGCTCTTGACCCAGCCCTCCGTAGACCCGGAAGATTTGACAGGGAGATTGAGATAGGCGTTCCAGACAAACAGGGGAGACACGAAATCCTACAAATCCATACCCGTGGAATGCCCCTAGCAGAGGATGTAGACCTTAAAAAACTGTTTGAAATGACTCACGGATACACAGGCGCTGACTTGGCAGCCTTGTGCAGAGAAACAGCCATGAAAGCCTTGCGAAGATACCTGCCACAAATAAACCTCGAAGAAGAACGCATACCGCCAAGCGTGCTGGAACAAATGGAAGTGAAAATGGAGGACTTCATGAACGCCTACAAAGAGGTGACACCAACAGCCATGCGTGAAGTGTACATAGAAGTGCCCACAATCCACTGGGACGACATTGGCGGACTGGAAGAAGTCAAGGGAGAGCTCAAAGAAGCTGTGGAGTGGCCCCTGAAGAATCCAGAGATGTTCACGAGACTCGGCATAAAGCCTCCCAAGGGGATACTTCTTTACGGGCCACCTGGTTGTGGTAAAACCCTTTTGGCTAGGGCCGTGGCAACCGAAAGCGAAGCCAACTTCATAACGATTAAGGGTCCTGAAGTCTTCTCAAAATGGGTTGGAGAATCCGAAAAAGCCATAAGGGAGGTTTTCAGAAAAGCCAGAATGGCAGCGCCTTCAGTTATATTTTTTGACGAGGTGGACTCCCTTGTGCCTCGCAGGGGCTTAGGTTTTGCAGACAGCGGAGTGACAGAACGCGTCATAAGCCAGCTCTTGACAGAGATGGACGGTATCGTGACCCTGGAAGACATAGTTGTTATAGCAGCCACAAACAGACCCGACATTGTTGACCCAGCAGTGCTTCGTCCCGGGAGATTCGATAGGTTGATATACGTGCCAGAACCCGACGAGAGAACCAGGCTTCAAATATTCAAAATCTACACGAAGAACATGCCGTTAGCGAAGGACGTGGATATAACACACTTGACCGCTATAACTAAGAATTACTCAGGCGCGGACATAGAAGCTCTCTGCAGAGAAGCAGCCATGCACGCCTTAAGAAAGGACGTCAACGCCAAAGAAGTCACGATGAAGAATTTCCAAGAAGCCATGAACAAAATCGGACCTTCCATCACACCGGACATGGAGAAGTGGTACAAGAGCTTTATGCAACAGGTTCGGCAAGTGCAAAAACCGGCAACACCAGTTGCTTAGGAAGAACAGACCATGCCAATTAAAACCTGGAAAACTCGTCCAGCCTATTATGTTTTGTTGGAAATCTTAAAAAAGAAAGGCGCAATGGCAGATGAGGAGCTTTTCGAGGCGTTAAACGAAGAGTTTAAAGATTTGGGTTTTAAAGACTTTAACAAGTTTTTGATGCAGCTAGAAATCAGCGGGAAGATACGCACAACCTCCATGGCCCGTGGAAAAAGACGGGTTGAGCTTGTAACATAAGTGAGTAGTTCGGTCAAACTGTCAGCGTGTAGCGCATGAAAAGCGTTTTAGACGCAATAGTCATTGGAGGCGGATCATGCGGCTCCTTCACAGCCATGAACCTTGCTAGACAGGGCGCCAACGTAACCGTTTTCGAGGAACACGGCGAAATTGGCGTTCCTTCACATTGTGCCGGCCACTTGAGCATTAAAGGTCTAAAACACTTAGGACTACACCCACTTCCGACCAGAATCGTTGAAAACACTTTCTACGGGGCAACATTCTACTCGCCGAAGGGCAAGAAATTCTCGGTTCGTTTTTCCGTGCCAATGACATGCGTTGTTAACCGAGTTCTTTTTGACATGTATATCGCAGAAACAGCGGAAGACGCTGGAGTGCACTATCATCTAAACTCACAGATTGAATCCTTAATCATTGAGGATGGCTTCGTGAAAGGAGTAAGCGTCAAGCAAAACAGGGAAATGGGGGAAAAATTTTTTTCCAAAATTGTTGTAGACGCCGAGGGAATATCCTCAAAGATTTTGAGGCAAGCAGGCTTGCCGTCGCTAAACCGCCATATGCTCGTTAACGGTGTGCAGGCAGAAGTTGAAAACGTTAAAGACACGGAACCCGACATGGTTGAGGTCTTTCTCGGGACGAATTACGCCCCAGGTTTTTATGCTTGGATAATTCCCAAACTCGATGGGAAAGTGAAAGTTGGATTAGCAGGGAAAACTGGAAATCCGAAAGAGCTTTTGCAAGGGCTTATGCGAAAACATCCGGTGGCGTCAAAGAAATTGCGTAAGGCGAAAATCTTGCAGATTGGGTTTCACCCCTTGACTCTTGGCGGACCCGTTCCAAAACCTTATTCCAATGGTTTTTTAGCTGTGGGAGACGTGGCCTCGCAAGTGAAGCCCACAACCGGAGGCGGCTTAATCTTGGGGATGACATGTGCAAAGGTTGCCGCTGAGATAGCTTACGAGGCTTTAGGCAAAAACGATTTTTCCTCAGAATTTCTCAGCGCCTATCAAAGGCGGTGTGGAGAAATTTTGGGGTTTGATATGAATGTTATGCTTAAAATTAGGAGAACACTTGACGCCATGTCTGACGAGAAACTTGACGACGTCATTAGTTTATGCACAAGACTTAACCTAGACAAGACCCTCCGGAACGTTAAAGAAATAGACTTTCAAGGACATTCTCTTCTGCGTCTTTTACGAAGTCCCAGAATGTTGACGGCTCTTCTATACTTCTTTCTCCTCTATCTGTCTGCGAATCCTTAAAATCTTCAAAGAATAACTGATAGAAACGGTTGAAAAGGAAAATGTCTGAGTTCCGCTACAAACAGGCTATTGTTTTTCGCACAGATTTGAGGCTGAGTAAGGGTAAAATTGCGTCTCAGGCTGGACATGCCGCAGTTTCGGCGGCGGAAAAGGCTCGCAATCATAAGCGAGAATGGTGGAAGGGTTGGATTGAAGAGGGGCAATGCAAAATAGCTGTTAAGGTAAAAAGCGAAAAAGAACTATTAGAATTGGAAAGGCAGGCGAAAGAAATGGCGCTGCCATGCGCGTTAATCGTCGACAGGGGTCTCACGGAAGTTCCTCCAGAAACACTAACATGCTTGGGAATTGGTCCTGCGCCGGCGGAGAAAATAGATAAGATAACTGGCATGCTTCGTCTCCTTTAGAAGGCGGAAGTTTTGCTTGTTCCTAAGTTGGAGAAACTCATAGGCATAGGGGTTTATGCCACCCGCTCCTTGGGCATCGGCGGAGTCATTCGATATTTTGTAGAGGATTTTGTTGTTGAGGAAGTGCTTGTGGATGGCTCTAAGGCGGAAATCAGCCAATCTGTTGAGCGTCAAGTGTTAGGGTCATCGTCTGTCAAGAATCATTATTTGTTGTGTGTTTTGGTAAAGCGAGACTGGGACACGTTTATAGCCCTCAGAGCCGTTGCTGAACAGCTTGACACAAGCTCAAGACGAATCCAAATAGCGGGTATAAAAGATGCCAAGGCTTTTACCGCTCAGCACATTACAGTTGAAAGCGTATCAGTTGAAGAAATCGAAAAGGTTCAGGTTAGAGACATAAAAATTCGTCCAATAGGCTATCTCCGCAGTAAACTCTCGCCATACTTTCTCTTTGGAAACAATTTCCACATAACTATTAGAGCCATAAACCACCCAGAATCAACCATCAAAAAGCGAATGACAAAAACCATCGAAGAACTCGAGGCGATAGGCGGAGTTCCAAATTTTTTCGGTCACCAGCGCTTCGGCACAACCCGCCCAATAACGCATCTGGTTGGAAAGGCATTCGTCGAGGGAAACTTCAGAAAGGCTGCCATGCTCTTTCTGGCCAAGCCAAGCCCGCATGAGCATCCAGAATCTAGGCAAGCCCGAGAGCAACTGCAAGCGACACAAGACTTCAAACAAGCCTTTAGAAACTTTCCAAGAAAGCTGCATTACGAACGTTTAATGCTTAGGCACTTAACCAAAAAGCCAGACGATTACGTGGGCGCTTTTAGAAAACTCCCAACAAAACTGCTGGAACTCTTTCCGCAAGCATGTCAGGCTTACCTTTTTAACAGGTTTCTAAGCAGAAGAATCGAAAATGGAGTTCCATTAAACAGGGCAGAGGTTGGAGATTACGCTGTAAATATGGAGCGTTCTGGGTTACCAATGCTAAACATGTACAAAACAGCGAGTACTCAAGCGCTTGACGAAATCGACGACGCAATCAAGGCCGAACGAATGCGTATAGCAATTCCACTTGTAGGTTTCAAACAGCACCCTTCGCAAGGTGTCCAAGGAGAAATCGAAAAACAAGTCCTAGACGAAGAGAGTATTTCCTCGGAGAACTTCAAAATTAAAGCCATGCCGGAAATCAGCGCAAGAGGAGAGCTGCGAACCGCCATAACTCCGCTGAACAATTTCTTGCTAGACGAAGTTTCTGAGGGCCCCGAAAACCCATCAAGATACGAAGCTAAGGTAAGCTTTATGCTGTATCGTGGCTCCTATGCGACAATAATCCTTAGAGAAATCATGAAACCACGCAACCTGCTCTTAGCTGGATTTTAAACTAGCTTTCCCTTGCCGTTAAACCGTCTATCAGAAGGTTAAAGAACAAAGCATGACAAAAAATGATTGGTACAAAATGTCAAGTAAGGAGTTGCTGTTTTCGACTACTTTTAAACTTGGAGCCGTTCCGCCTTATGACTTTTTGCTGACGGTCCGCAAGCCCGCTGGGTGGTCGTTGTTGACGTCTTTTGAGACATTTGAAGATGGAACCCTTTGGACCGCGGTGAGGATGCCTTCTGGAGAGATGTATGGGCTGAAGTTAAATTCTGTGGGGATAGTAAACAAACCCGAGATTTTCTGTAGGGTTTACTCGCGTAAAAAGTTGGGTGCGAACGAAGGAAGAAAGCTCACGAACACTGTAACGTGGATGTTGAGTCTCAAAGAGGATATACGACCATTTTACGCTCTTGCTGAGCATGACCTTCTCGTTAAATCACTGGTGGAAGACCTCTACGGAATGAGGCGTACCAAGAGACCGGACATATTTCCCATGTTAATTCTGGCAGTAACCCTTCAGATGGCCCCAATAACGAGAAGCGACCAGATGATGAACCTGCTGATTAAAGAGTACGGCGAGAAAATAGCTTTTGACGATAAGGCTGTCTCATATTGGCCTTCTCCGGTGAAGATAGCCAAAGCGGAAGTTGGAGAACTCGAGGAAAAGTGCAAGCTCGGTTACAGAGCCAAGATCCTGAAAGGCATCGCCGAAACCATACGCAAAGGCTTCCCAACGCTCAGAGAGCTCGAAAAGATGCCAGCTCATGAAGCTAAGGCGAAGCTGATGGAGCTAAAGGGGATAGGCGAATACTCAGCGGACATAGTCTCTCCTCACCCAGGATTCGCACTCGACATTTGGAGCGCGAAAATATTCAACATGCTTCTTTTCGGAGAAAAGCCAGAATCGCCGCGCGACATCATTCCAAGGCTCAAAAAGATCGCGGAGGATAGATGGGGAAAATGGAGGGGCTACGTGTTTACATACGTGCTTAATGACCTGAACAACCTGTCAAGAAGGTTCAACCTCAACTTCGCAGGATTATGAGTGAAGCAATGCGATTACAACTTTGCTAGAGATAAACGTAGAAAAGCCACTTAGAGCTTATACTAAATTGTGTATGCGGGATGAAATATCAACGTTTTCTAACCCCAGACTTCAAGCCCTTTGACCCTTTAGAACTGGCCAAGGAAACTGAAAAGATAGTCACTAGACAAGGAGCGAATGGTCTTGAGAGGAAGTACACGGACTTTTATTCCGTTCCGGTTTACAGTGGAATCGCAACTGGCTATGCTGCTGGTTGTTGCCTACGCTGCGTATATTGTTGGAGCAATTGGTCAAGGGATTTTCCCGAAAGATTCGGAGAATTCTATTCTCCCAAAGAGGCTGCTCAGAGACTCTTTAAGGCTACGGAAGATGGCATAGTCTACTCTGACTATTGGAGAAAACTCATTCCCAAAGTGAATAAGCTTCGCCTCTCAGGCTGCGAACCAACGATTGGAAAAGAACACTTACTATCAGTTTTAAGGTACGTCGAAGATTCAAAGTATCCACTTTTCATCCTTGAAACAAACGGGATACTGTTTGGTGCTGACAGAGACTACGTGAAAAGAGTGGCAAATTTTGCGTTAAAGATTTATGTAAGAGTCTCATTGAAAGCGGTGACTCCAGAAGGTTTCACCCAAAGGACAGGAGCCATCGGCAAATACTTCGAACTACCATTTAAAGCGTTAAAGCATCTTTTAGACGAAGGCGTCTTCGCAAGAGCCGCAGCCATGACCGATTCGAGGATAATGCCAAAAGAGGAGAGGAAAATACTGGTAGAAAAACTGAGCGAAATCGATTCTCGTTATAGAGAAGGCGAGCTCGAAGAAGAAGTGATGGACGCCTATGACACCTCGATTCAACGTTTAAAAGCCTTCACCGACAAAGAATTTGCAAAGAAGCTTAAAGAAAAGCTACTCAGATAAAGATATTGGGCTGATTATTTGGCTCCAAATGTTCGTAGAATATTCAAGACGGAGAAGGCGCTACCGTAAACTCGACACAAAAACGTGTAGAAACAGAAACCTAGAGAGAGAAGGCAGTGATCGTCTGCTCACTGTTTTGCAGCAGTTTTTGCTTTTGGTCAAGAGGCACTATTACGCTTGCGGCATACTGGTGTCCATCCGCAATCCCAAAACCTTCGGATGCTTTGTCTAAAAGGTTCACGGCTCCTGGCAGTTTTTCCTCATCAATCAGAGACTGCATGGATTTTGGCACGCGAACAGAAGCTTTGACAAAATTTTCTTTCAGTTTTCCCCAACCCGGGATTTCTGGTGGCACGTTTACGATTCCCAAGATGTACTTGTTTGGTTTTATTAAGCGTGCCTGATACGCCAGAAAAGAGCAGAACTGCCCTATCACCTTCGTTCCCATATCTGCATACATGTCTCCAGCGTCAAACCATTGGACGTGCTCCGTTTCCTTAAGTCTTTCACGATAAAGCCTTCCCAAAAGCCGACGGTTAGCCTCCTTACGCCTAACCTCCAAAGTTTTAACCTTCTCTTCCGCTTCCTTACTTAATCCCTCTAGACAAGTGTTTATCCCGATTTCTGGTCCACCTTCATAATAACCAACAGCACCCAGAATCTGGAGCTCTGAAAAGAAGGCGTCTAGGCGCGTCTTAAATTTGGTTATTTCAAAACTCTTGCCCTTTTGCTGAATCACTCCATTTTTTGAGGCTTCTTCCAAAACCGTCTTGTTTACTCCCAGAAAACCTTCTGGGATTTCACAGCTTCCAACCAAAGCCAGATAGCTTAGGTCAATATTGCTTTCGCTTAAGGCTTTTGCGAAGAGGTAGCAGCATGTAGCTCCGGAAAAGTCTGTCTCACCTCTAAATCCAAAGTGTTCAAGGTTCAAGTCCAAAACATTTGAGTCTTTGGACGGCTTTGGGTCGTGATGGTCCAGTATTATGGTCAGGTTTCTGCCTTCGTTGTATTCCCCTATCATGTCTCCGTGCGAAGAGCCGATGTCCACGTAAAAAATCGTTTGTCCAGCCTTTGAATGCAAGTTTTCAACAACTTCTGTGTAGACTTTTTCCAGGCAAAACGTTTTAGCTTTTATCCCTTCACGTTCCAAAGTCTTCTTGGTTATCGCTGCTGAACATAAGCCATCAGCGTCGTCGTGAAAAACCACTATCGCTTCTTTAGGCTTTACCGCCTTTAACTCTGCAATAGCTTGGTTCGCCTTCTTTTTGAAGCTTTCCAACCGCATACGCATCGCCTTTAACCTATCGTTTTTAGAAGGTCTGAACGGGTTATTATACCAACAAGTTCTCTGCCCCTCGTTACTAATACGCCTTGATGTCTCTCTAGTAGTGGACGGATTGCATCCACCGGTGTCTCCTCAGAAACTGTTGGTAACGGCGGATCCATGATGTTTTTGACTTTTTCCTCTGCTATGGTTGAACTAAGGTTTCTGATTATGCCTTCTTCGGTTATTGTTCCGACGACTCTTTTTCTATCCAGTATAGGCATCTGAGAAATGGCATGCCTCACCATAACTTCGCTTACTCTCAGAACACTGTTGTTTGGCTTCGCGTGAAGCACACCGCCAGTCATTATTTCTTTACATTTTCTCCCTTTACCCCCCGTCAGAACCTCCAAGATTTTGTTGACTGTTGAAAGCCTTGGGTCAACCTTTCCCTGTTCTATCTTTGCTATGTGGGCTTGCGATACGCCGACAAGCTCTGCCAGCCTTTTCTGAGTTAAGCCCTCCTCTATTCTCAGCTTTTTAATCGAAGCCCCCGTTACTGCCAAAAATAACCACCAGTTATTTCTGAATATAAATTAATACAGTAAAATATATATTTGTTGTTACACATACACCCTAAACTTCATGAAGGAAGACTTACCATGCGGAACACAGTTGTAGAAGACTTAAAACAGACACCCCTCGAAAAGCAACGAATAGAGATAGTTGAGAGAAAAGGCCTCGGGCATCCCGACTACATATGCGACGCAGTGATGGACCACATTTCCGTACGTTTAAGCAAGGAATACTTGGAGAAGGCGGGCTCCATACTCCATCATAACGTTGACAAGTCCTTGCTTGTGGCTGGACAGACAGAACCAAAATTCGGCGGCGGCGTAGTTAAACAACCGATTCTCTTCGTTTTTGGCGACAGAGCAACATCACAATTCAATGGCACGAAAATAGACATTGCCGAAATAGCCACAGACGTCGCCAAAGAATGGTTTAGAAAGAACATGCGCTTCATAGACCCAGAAAAACACGTGAAATACCAGGTTGAGCTAAAACCAGGCTCGGCGGGTCTTGTAGACATTTTTGAGCGGAAAGGGAAGGTTTTGGGGGCAAACGATACTTCGGCGGCTGTGGGGTATGCACCAATGACCAGGACAGAAAAAATAGTCCTAAGAGCCGAGCAGTTTCTCAACTCTAAAGATTTTAAGCAGCGCTTCCCCGAATCAGGCGAAGACATAAAGGTCATGGGATTCAGAACCAACAACAAACTGAACTTGACAGTTGCGATGGCTTTTGTTGACCGTTTCATAAGCAGCGAAGAAGACTATTTCGAAAAGAAAGCAAAAATCCTTGAAGAGACAAAGCGATTTGTTGCGGCTAACACGGATTTTGAAAGCGTCGATGTTGAGTTGAACACTTTAGACGTGCGGGGCAGAGGCCTGGGAGGGATATACCTCACAGTTTTGGGTACAAGCGCAGACAGCGGCGATTCTGGACAGGTTGGGAGAGGGAACCGTGTGAACGGCTTGATATCGCTAAATAGGCCTTTCTGTTCAGAGGCTGCAGCAGGCAAAAACCCGGTGAGTCATGTGGGCAAAATCTACAACGTCCTAACATACAAGATAGCGCAGCACGTTTATGAAGAAGTGCCGGAGGTCGAAGAAGTCTACATCTGGCTGCTGAGCAAGATTGGAAGCCCAATAGACCATCCAGCAGTTGCGGCAGCCCAAGTGATAATGAAAGGCGACAACTCCATTGAGAAAGTTAGACGCGAGATAAGTGAAGTGCTGAATTATGAACTTGATAACATAGCTGAATTCTGCGTGGAACTAGCCCAAGGAAAAATCCAAACCTATTAATTTTGAAGCGACTTACATACTTTAATTTTAAACTTGCCTTTGCCTAGTGTTGTCAGAGGTAAGGGTGTAAACTGGTCATCGAAGACCTTAGCGTTCGTTGTCGCAATATTCTTTTTCACAAGCAACCTCTCTGGAATGTTTCTTCCCCATAAGTTTAGCCATTTTAATTGTAAAGCTTATTATCCTCTTACCGTTTAACAGCCTTGAGTTGGTACTAATGAACGCTTGGGAAGCTGCCAAAAACGCGTTAGAATGTGTTTTTGAGGCAAAGGAAGGCGAAGGTATAGTTGTTTTTTGCGACGATGTGAAAATGGATATTGGTAAAGCATTTGCAAGTGGCGCCTTAAGACTGGGGCTTCAAACGAGGTTAACGCCGTTGAAAACTGAAGCAAACGTTTTCCGAAAAGACATTCCACAGCAAATTACGGAAATCCTAACAGAACAAACGCCACACATTTACATCAACCTTTTGCGTGGAGTCTGAGAAGAGACGCCGTTTAGAATAAAACTCATTCAAATGGAAACGAAAGAGCGCAAAGCTCGTCTGGGTCATTGTCCAGGCGTCACTTTAGACATGCTCACTGAAGGAGCCTTAGCCCTAACAACCGAAGGGCATAGGCAAATGCAAGGCTTTGCGAAAACCCTAATTCGAAAGCTAAGCCGTGGAGTGAGGATGGAAATTACCAATCCGGCTGGCACTGATATTTCCCTTAGCGTTGGAGGTAGACCTTTCTTTACGGACACGGTAATCGACTGGAAAACAATGAAGTGGATGAACCTTCCAACAGGCGAGGTAATAGTTGCACCTGTTGAAAACTCTCTTGAGGGAGAACTGATATGCGACTTAGCCATAGGAGGAATAGGTCCAATAAAAACTCCGGTGGAGATAACAGTCGAACGTGGCAGAGTATGCAATGTTTCTTCGACAAACGCTGAAATGCTCAGAAGAGTTAGGGACTCGTTGGATACTGATGAATGGTCAAGCATCGTAGGCGAATTTGCTTTTGGAATAAACACTAAAGCAAGGTTTGTCGAGGAGTTTCTGGAAGCCGAGAAAATGCTGGGCACAGTTCACATAGCCTTCGGCAACAATTCCGACATGCCCGAAGGAAAAAACCAATCTAAAAATCACATGGATTTTCTGATTTCAAAGCCCACAGTAAAGATCTTCAACGAATATGGCTCAAGCATGGACGTTCTTCTAAACGGAGTTTTTCAACACTCATGATTCAACGTGGTTAAAACGCTTAAAAGGTCAAAAATTAGTAATTGGGAGCGAGGGCAAGATAAGTGATGGCTGAAGCAGGTGAGAAGCTACCCATATCTGAATTTTACAAGGTTGTTAATTATGTTACAATTTTTAAAAGCGAGAAGTGGTGGGAAGCCATAGTCGTCTTCGAATCCTTCGGAAGGCGTTCAATCGGTTTGTACCTCTGGCAGAACAGAAACGGAGCATGGAAAAGAAAGCACAAGTTCAACGTAAGGAACTTAGAAGAATGGAACAAGCTTAAAGGCGCAATAGAACAGCTTTCATCTAAACTTGTTTCAAAATAATCTCTTTTCCAATTGCATTATTAATTCATATTTCAAATTAAAATTTAAAATCAAATAATCTTATTAATTCACCCGCCAACAAAGTCACAAGAAGGCGAACATCATGGAAACTGAACAAGAAGTACGGGAAGGCGTACAACACGAAGAAGAGACATGTGAAGAAAGCCTTCAACAAGAACAAAAGAACCCAAAAACTCTAAAGCTAGAAAGTCAAGGAGAAGACCGAAGTAGCTTTGTCCACGGACTCTCAGTCGGCCTTGGGATAGGATGTATCGCAACCTTCGTCATAGTGTGGATTTCGGTGTTCTTCGCATCCCATCTATCATCAACAGTCACTTACGAAACTATGCTTTCGGTGTTCATTTATCCACTCGTCTACTTACTGGCAGTTGGCCTAATCGCATTAACAGCCGGCGTGGTTAGAGAATACCACACCAGAGAAGCGGCTTCTAGGCGTTGATATCGCGCCAGATTCAGCGCATTTCTCGTCCAAAAACAGTTTAATAACCAACATCCTAAACTATAATTGTGAAACTCATGTCTCACACGTTTAGAGAGCTTTTAGAAAAAATCACAAGCGTAAAAGCTCCGGGTCCATCTCCAACGTTCTCGGTGTTCCACATATTACGGGCAATGGAGCTTATATACGAGAGAGAGATTGGCCGCAGCAAACTGGCTGAGAAGCTAAACGTCGGAGAAGGCTCCGTACGCACTATAGTAGCTCGGTTTAAAGACGCTGGTTTGATTAAAACTTCTAAAGCTGGATGTGCCCTCACGGGTAAAGGCTCAAGGCTGTGGAAGGAATACAAATCGGTTTTCAAGAAGAAGATGGAAATTGGAAAAAGCGAGCTGGCCCTTGCGAACTACAGTTTTGCTATCCTAATAAAGAATCGTGGAGATAAGGTTAAATCAGGCGTGGAGCAGCGCGATGCGGCAGTGATGGCTGGCGCAAAGGCGGCGACAACAATAGTTTTCAAGGAAGACCGCTTAATCATTCCATCTGTGAGCAACAATGTAGGGGAGGATTTTCCAGAAGCGGCAAACCTGATAATTAGACATCTGGAACCGGAGGAGAACGATGTAATAGTCATCGGAAGCGCAGACACCTTGGGAAAAGCCGAATACGGCACATTAGCAGCTGCATGGACACTTTTTAATGGCTGCTGAGGAGTATAGGCGCCTATCTTTCATTAGTATGTATACTTTTCTCCCCCGGCGAGGATGCGCTCCAGAGCCATGTTAAAGTTTATCATTCCCTCGTTTGTTTTGGCCGAAACCGGAATTAGCAAGAATCTTAGACCAAGCTGGTAAATTGCCAACATCATGTTCCTGCTCAACAAACGCTTTGTTCCTTCGAGTTTCTGCTCAATGGAAGTTTCTAAAGCCTTCGGGCTGGCTGACCAGTCCACAACCCTGTCAACTTCATCTTTCGGAAGCAAATCGCATTTTGACAGCAAGTGCACTTGAGGTATGAGAAAACGGTTGTAGACTGCGGCTGAAAGGAAGAGGTTTGAAACATAGTTAAGCGGATCGACCGAAAAAACGGCGTCAAACAAGTAAATTATGACTTTAGGCTGTCTCGTGAGTTCATTGGCGATGTAGGGACCGCTCGCCCTGAAAGCAAACAGCTCCATCTGCCCTGCAGTATCAACCAAGACGATGTCAGATTTTAAATCCTCAACTTCTCTGGAGATTTGTTCAATCTCATCGCCGATCAAATCAGCAGCCATTATCAGTGCGCCGTTTGGACCTAGACCATATTTTTCCATCAAATCTCCAATGTCTATGTAGTTGCGAACGTCCACATCCGGCGAATACGGAAGCATTAACGCTCCAGGGTCGAGGTTCACTATTGCTACGTCTTGTTTGGACATCTTCAACCATTCGCTGAAGGCTGCTGTAAGCATGGACTTTCCGGAACCAGCGGTTCCTATAATGAAGACTATAAACATTCTCTAACCATCCATAACTCAACTGGGGATTATTGTGTTAAGGTATCAAACCTTCGCCGGTTAGTAAAAGCTTTTTCTGTCAAGTATGGGGAATTTCTGGCGTTTGCGATTCTTGAAACTCTGGTTGGGTTTGTCTCTGTTTGAAAAATGCGACCATGCCCGCACAGAACAAAATCACGGGTATAGCCAATAACAAGACGAAGAATCTGGATAAGATCATTACGGTTTGAATAGGGCTGTCTGCCCCAGCATAATCAATGTCTCCAGACCAGCTTGCACGAATATAGCATATGCCAGCAGCTTCAGCATTCCAAACATACATGAAATATCCATCGTAATCCGTTACGGCTGTGCCTAAAACTGCCCAAGGTGAAATGTCCACTTTCACGTATATGGTAACGGTTTTGTTTTGAAAGGCGGATGAAAGCCGCCCCGAAATTGTGACTGTGCTACCTTGGATAAGGTATGTGGAGGAAATAACGAGAGATATGGTTGAAGATAACAAAGGTTTGTAGCTTGCAGAAACCTGCCCAGGGGCCCAATGTTCGTAGCCTTCAAGGGTAATCACTTGCACAGGGGCTTGCTTCAAATCCTCTGGGCACTCGCCAACCCTCCATCCGTTTTTCCAGTCTCCTCCGGTGCATTCAGCCACATAATATTTGATGCCTTTGTAAGTTACGGAGTAGGCTCGGCCCCTCGCGTCATATGGCGTGTGTGAGAGACCAACACCAACATTCATGTGCGCCTCATCCTCATAGTATAGAAGCACAACATCAAGCCCACCTGCCTTCATAATCGAAGCTGCGACATATGAAAAGAGGTCGCAGTCTCCTTTGTTTTCCACGATTGTTTCTACAGGATATTTTGCTTGTGTGGTTGCCTCGTAGGGTATTTGGTGTACAATCATCAGCACTCCATTTGTGAAATTCTCTTCACCTGTGCAGATTCTCCAGAGGCTGTTAGCGATGGGTTTTAAAGCATAAGGTGTAACAAACTTGGCGAAATCTCTGTTTGAATCTAGGTTAGGCCTTTTTCCACGGTAATAATCGTACAGTGATTGCTGAACCGTAACATTCAGTCTATAATATGCTGAATCGTCTGGCATGTCTAAAAGTTGATAGGATTGACTGTAGTTCTCTGAAAAGCCATGCGGGAGAGAATAAGAAACTACAAGTAAAACTGCTACAAGGAGAAGCACTTTCGATTCTTTCATAGAAAGATTTGTTGCATGTCTAATTTAAGGCACTTATGAACTGCTAATCAATAGCAATGAACAATTTGAACGCCTGATTCGCACACACCGAATTCTCCAAATATCTTAATCGTATATAGCCTGTTCCTCATCGCAGCCATGTTAAACTTTCACAGATAGCCTTTCTCTATGGTCGAACGCACAAGCATGGGCATAGCCAGCCTTTTTTGCTAGACTTATCGCCTCTTTAAAATTCATTCCCACATCGTTCGGTTGATGGGCGTCTGAGCCAAAGACTATCGGAACATCATAGCTGTGCAATATTTTCAAGAATTGTTCGCTGGGATACATCTCTGAGCATGGTCTTCTCAATCCTGCCGTGTTAATTTCCGCACAAATGTCTGACTCTGCCATTGTCTCAGCGGTCTCTATGAGAATGTGGGAAAAATCACCGTTTGGTTTAAACCCAAACACTTTGATAAGGTCTGGATGTGCCAAAACGTCAAAAAGGCGGCACTCGCACAATTTTTTGATGAGACTGAAATATTCTTCGTAAATTTGCATGATATCCTTCTTTAAGTATTCATTCATCTGAGAGCGTGAGTCAACACCCCAGTTTCCGATAAAATGCACAGCCCCTGTAACATAATCAAACGGGTGTTTTTGAACAAACTCTCTGATTCTCTCAGTATCTTCGGGAAAGAAATCCACTTCAGCGCCTAATTTGATGGGTAGTTCTGATTGTTCTTTGAAATCGAGGAATGTTTGAACATAAGTTGGCATGAGTTGAAAAGAGAGATATGAATAGCCGCTTGCAGGATGAAGTAAAACGTGTTCTGAAAAACCCATTTCATCAGTGTCTCTTTCTTTCGCCTTTTTGACATAATCTTTCATGTTTCCGCCAGCGTCTGGAGATGCCCTAGTGTGGATGTGGTAATCCATAATCATTTTATTTATCAACTCTTGCAGATGACTTGATTTTTCCGCCATTCTTCTGCACGAGTTCTGACAACTGAACTATCGCTTTTCCTAGACGGTCTTTGGCTGTTTTGGAGTCCTTTGCTGTCGTTGAGAAGTGAATTTCTATGTGGGGTTTTTTCTCTTCGCCCTTTGGATGGGATTTTATGTAAATGTATGGATTGCCATGCATTGTTTGGTCGATTAAGGGAGCTAAGGTTGACTCCATGATGTCGTCTGCGTACACGCTTGTTTCAAAAAACATGACCCCTCCTGCCTCCTTCTTGAGCAACGGCGCAACAGATCCCTCAAAAATAGCCTCCATTTCCGAGGGAACACCGGGCAACACCATCAAAAATGTTTCTTCAACCTTCATCACTACGCCTGGAGCTGTGCCAACAGGGTTGGGCAACGGTTCTGCTCCTTCGGGAAGTTTTGCCATCTTAACTCTGTGGAGTGTTAGCTCAATCTTCTCTATTTTTCCCTCTTTCAAGTAGTTTTCATACTTTTGTCTGACCATTTTTAGGGCTTTCTCATTAACTTTGAGTGTGCGGTTTAGGGCTTTGGCGATTCCCTCTAGAGTTTTGTCGTCGAAGGTTGGTCCTAGCCCTCCCGTTGTTATTATGAACCGTGGTTTTCGCTGCAGGGCTTCATGGATGGCGCTTGCAATTTCATCAACGTCGTCGCCCACAACCGTTATTCGTTTCGTCATTATTCCCAGAGAGGTGGCACGTCTGGCCAGCCAACTGGCGTTCGTGTTCAACGTTTTGCCGATCAACAGTTCGTTGCCCACGCAGACTATTTCCATTTGCTGATTCATTTTTCCACATTTCCCAGCAGAGCGTATTAAAAAATAAACTGGTTTGCCCTTTTTATGCTCTTTGCTAACTCACCGTTCAAAAAGCTGGTAAGCACTGTTTATTTCTTCTTGCTAAGCCACCACTTCAGGTATTCCTTTTTCCGCTTTTCCTGCTCTTCTTCCTCGGTTTCAAACGAAGGTCTCAGCTTCTCTCTAAGTTCCATCAGTTCTTGCTGCGTCACAGACAGCCCACAGCTTTTGCAGATGTAGTGTTTGGTGGCTATCATGTAGTGCATTTCGCCACCGCATTCTGGACAATAGGGCATTTTAACCACTTTATTCTGCCTTTAGAATTGAATATGCCTTGAGAAATAGCTTTCGCTTATCTACTCCTTTAACCAAGTAGTTATTATTATTGAGATTTTTCCGCGAGTTTATTCACCTTCTTCACGGCTTCTAAAGCAACTTCAATCATTTTCTCGTCTGGTTCTCTTGTTGTCAGGTATTGAAGCCCCAAGCCTGGCGCCACCAAGACCTTCATAATCTTTGATTTCCTGTACTTATCGCTAAGCTTCAAAACCTCGTAAGAAACGGCGCCAATTACGGGAATAAGAAGAACCCTATAGGCTAGTCTCACGAAGAACTCTAAGCTCGGCATAATTGAGAACAACAGAATGCTGATTAAAGTAACGATAAGGATGAAGGACGTTCCACATCTCGGATGAAATCGAGAAAACCTTTTAGTGTTCGAAATACTTAGCTCAACTCCGGCTTCATAGGCGTTTATCGCCATGTGTTCTGCACCATGATATTGGAACACTCTCCTGAATTCTCCAACCAGAGCTACGGATGCAAAGTACAATAGCAAAATGGTAAGGCGAAGTACACTCTCTATGACATTGAAAACTATTCCTCCGAGATTCAGAAGGGCAGTTAATAAAAATGGTAAAACACTAAACAGAAATATTGCTAAAACCAAAGCCACCACAACCACTAGTACTATTTCTTTGGGGCTGAGTTTTTCCTCTTTGTCCAGACTCGCGTTGGCAGAAAAATAGAGACTCTTAACGCCTAGATACAGAGTTTCAAAAAGTGCCACAACTCCCCTCAGAAAAGGAAGGTGCAGCACCTTGTACCTCTCAGAAACTGATTTTATATCCTCTGCCTTTGTGAGTATCTCCCCATGGGGCAGTCTAACACAGGTCACCATGTGCTTTTTGGAGCGAATCATCACCCCTTCAATCACAGCCTGCCCACCAAATGCCAGCGAAGGCTCTTCCTTTCCTTTGGCAGCCAATTTCATATTCTCTAAAAAGAACGCCAATCTTATATCCTTTTGTTGTTTTCAAATTCCTCTCAAAACCAGTGAACTGAAGTCCTAATCGCTCTGTTAAACAGCAGAGAAATGTGTTCTTAGTTAAAAATCGTTGTCAAACCTTAATAATTAATACTTGAAAGGTATAGGATGAGCAGAGAGCATGAAGTTCGGGTACGTTTTCTGGTATGAAGATGGACCATTATCGTCCATTCTTAAGCAAGCCGAGAAGTGGGAACTAGATTTCGTTGAAATTTGTTTGGATTACCCGTGGCCTGACGCATTTTCTGAAGGTGAAATATTAGCGGCAAAGAAACTGTTGGCTGAGATAGGGGTAGATGTGGCTTTTCATGGGCCTCTCGGGGGTATCCTTCTATTTCACCCCAGAAAAGAGATGGTTGATGCTGCGGTTAAGATCCATAAAAAATGCTTAAAATTTGTGGCCAACCTAAACCCGCTTTACTACAACTTTCACATCAAAACATATCCGCTTGAGTTACGAATAAAAGGAAACGAGAAAACTGCCTTGCAGAACTGTCTTAATGGCCTGGATGAGCTCATCGAGCTTGCTCGTGAATTGGATGTGAGATTAGTCTTAGAGAATAGTACACGTACTGGATATCTGGTTCCTTTTAAGGAGATGCTCTCAAGAAAAATCGATTTTAACTTAGATGTTGGACACTGGTTTGCGGGGAAAAGAGGATATGAAATGTTAGAAAAACTTGTAAACCGTCTTAAAGAAAGAATTTCGTTGCTTCACCTACATGACTGCAAATTCCTAGACACACCCATAAAAGATCATCTACCACTAGGTCAAGGCGACATCAACTTTAACCGGGTTTTCAAGGCACTAAAGAAGGCGGGAACCCAAAAGATAGCTCTAGAGATAGAATCAAAAGAAGCAAGGCTTTCGAAGCAGACCATATCTATAGCAAGAAATTTGATTACTCAGACATACGCATGCGATACAGCACCATAAGCGAATACAACAATTTTCCAGAACCGATGTATTTACGTTATGAAGTTTTCTAGTTTTGCTTCTTTAGCCAGCCGGATGGCCCTTTCCATCTCGTCCTTGGTGAGTCTTCTGCGCAGTTCCGGAATCTCGTAAGCTCGCCATTCCGGTCTGTACTGAAACATGACGTTAACCCTTGTTTCCGTGCCTAGGTTTTCAGCTATCCAATTTATTATGGGTTTTGTGCAGCATTCCAGATGGCTTGGCAACACTAATACGCGAATTATGAGCTCGCCGTATTTTCTGGCTTCTAAATGATTGTATGCGCACACCTTCCAGTAGTTTGGTGCATCTGAGATTTTGTGGGCACATTCGCCTGGTCCATACTTAAAGTCTAAGAGGTAGACGTCGGCGAATCCGGCTAAGAGCTCAGCTGTTTCTGGGCTGTAGTAGGTGTTTGAGTTCCAAACCACAGGAGTGTTCACGTTTACGTGCTTGAATGTTTTGAGCCACTGTTGCAGCCACGGCGTTGGTTCTCCGCCTACGAGGTTGGCGTTTCTGCAGCCGTTCACGCGTAGGTGCTCCACTTCCTTGGCTAATTCTTCTGGCTTGTAAACTTCGCCGTTCTCCATCCATTGGGAGATTGTCCAGTTTTGGCAGTGGTGACAACGCATCGTGCAGCCCATCGTGAAGATTGTTCCGGAAGGCACGAGTTCTGGTTCCTCCCCTACATGCTCAAAGATGCTTGAAACCGTTATCTCAGAACCGCACCTGCAATAGCCAAGCTTACCCTCCAATCTGTTGGCTCCACATCTGCGCGTGCAAAAATGGCAGCTTTGAAGGATTCTGTTTGCGATTTCGATTTTCAAATCCAGATATGATTTTTCTGGAGTTTGCATTTGCTGCAACTTTTCCAGTTTGTAGTCAAAGTCCTTTTCGGTTTTGTAGAATTCTTCTGTAAGCCTTGAGTGTTTTTGCCACAACTCCTCCTCGGAATCGTTTTCGCTGAACTCTGCCTGAAGTTTTTTGGCTATCATGAATTTTGCTGGTTTCTCATCTTGCATAACAGCGAAGTATCTGCCTAAGCTTTTCCTCGCCATTTTATCGTTTAACACTGCTATGGCGTCTGAGCGGAGGAGTCTCCACATTTTCTCTCAATTTAAATTTAGGTTAAGGAATTATTAAAACAAGGCGTATGGATAGGCGTATCCGCTCGCATGCAACTTGCCCTTAATAGGTATTTCTTGTCCGCATACTGGACAGCGCATGTCCTTTGTCAAATTCCACCTCGTGATTTCAAAGCTGAAACGCTTAATCAACAGTTCATTACAGCTTGGACAGTAAGTGTTTTCGCTGGGATGCCCTGGCACATTCCCAATATAAACGTAATTCAACCCAGCTTCCTTTGCGGCGGCATATGCCTTCTCCAAAGTTTCAATGGAAGTGGACGGAATCGTTGTCAATTGGTAGTCCGGATGGAAACGAAGCAGATGAAAGGGCGTGTCTTTGCCGAGATTATCCCTTACCCAAGCTGCAAGCTCCCTCACCCTTTCAATGGAGTCCCCTATCTTTGGCACAACCAGATTCGTGATTTCTACGTGGATGCCGTTTCTCCTCACCTCCTTTAAAGACTCATAAATGGGTTCAACCGATGGAACCGACGAAAAACTTTTGTAAAATTCCGGTTCTCCGCCGCCTTTAAAGTCCACAGTTGCCGCATCCAAATAAGGCGCAATAGTTTTTACCGCTTCTGGCGTCATATAACCATTCGTCACGAAAGTGTTAAAAAATCCCACTTGATGGGCGAGCTTAGCCGTGTCATAGGCATATTCAAAAAATATTGTTGGCTCCGTGTATGTGTAGCTTATCCCCTTACAAACGTTATCCCCTGTGGCTTTAACAACCTCTTCAGGAGGGAAATGCTTACCGGCTATTTTCTTTTGTTGGCTTATCATCCAGTTGTCGCAAAACTGGCAGCGAAAGTTACAGCCAACTGTGGCGATGGACATGACTGAAGACCCTGGGTTAAAGTGTGAAAGCGGCTTCTTCTCTATAGGGTCTATACACGCTGATATCGTCTTAGCATAAACAAGCGAAACGAGTGTTCCACCCTCATTTTTCCTCACCAAGCAGAAGCCTGTTCCACCGTCAGCGATGAGACATCTTCTCCCACACAAGTTGCATTTAACCTTCTTGTCCTCCTGTTTCTCGTAGAGCATTGCTTCGTGTAATGTTGATGACATTTAATTTCCTCTTTCAACCTCACAAGACTAAATCTTGCTTTTGGTATGATTTATTCCTTTGCCGCAGAATCATGTTTTTCTTTGATTTCGAAAACAAACGGCGGAGTAAAAGTTTTCACGTCCAATTCTATGCCAAGCAAGCCTTCCAAGAAGCCAGCCCAGATATCAGTTTCGTTGATAAACGGTGCTTTTACAAGAAGGTACTTGTCCTTTAAGTAGAAGTCTCCGAAACCTTGCACTCTTAGGCGTTTAAAAACTTCCTGCCATTTTTCACGGTTTGCCGTTTGAATGTCGAGGGTTGCCTCCATGGAAACTTTTGCGGCTTCGCCCATTTTTCTTCCGACCTCGCGCCATTGGTCCTTGGGAACGTGTTGAATGAGGGTGTTTATCAGCTCTATGTTTATGAAGGCTATTCGGCTTATTCCGCAATAATACTCGCCGGGGAAACGCCAATCATAAATCATCATGCTTCTGTAAACGTCAAGCATCTTAGAGATGAGGGGTTTTATGCCGGGCTCCTTCCCCTCGCGGATTAAAGAATCGATGAATTCTCTTTCCTCTTTCTCCAGTATGATTGTTGTTCTTCTGGCTGATTCTCCGTTTTTCTTCATCATTTCTTCGAGTTTTTTCTCTCTTTCGTCTTGCATACCTGTTATATCTTTCAGCATATTTTATATATCTTGTGTGTCTCCGTAGGTATATCCCACGTAATTGCTTGATTAATTTTTGGCTAATAGTTGTCGGGAAAAACATAATGAGAAATACTTAAGTTATTGTTCGGAATCGATTTGTCGAAGACAACAAAAATATTGGAAGCGAATAAAATGTCTGAACGGGCAGAAACAACATTATGCTTAGTCATTTCGCTCGATGGAAAAATAACCACAGGCTCAACAGATAATCTGGATTCTGATTTAGATTGGAAGAGAATTGCAGGTGTTAAAGAAGGGGTTGCGCAATATTATAAAGTAGAGCAATCGCTAGGACCTAACTACTTAAACTCTGGCCGTGTACTGGAAAAAGTAGGATTCAATAATAAGAAAGTAGTACCAGAAAAGGAACCATTGAAATTTGTGGTTATAGATAGAAAGCCCCACTTGAACAAAAATGGAATCAATTATCTATGTAATTGGCTTGAAAAATTATTCATTGTAACAAATAATCCAAAACACCCCGCAATGGAATTAAAAAGCGAATACGATAACATCGAAACAATTTATTATGAGACTGACATTGATTTTGCTGACTTATTGGTGAAACTAAAGAAGAATTATGGAATAGAGAAGATAACCATTGAATCTGGGGGTACTTTAAATGCAATATTCTTTCGAAACGGTTTAGTTGACCATGTAAAAATTGTGGTGGCGCCATTAATTGTTGGGGGAAAGGACACGTCTTCATTGGTCGATGGCTTTTCTTTTACGGATCAATCTCAACTACATTTACTAAAAGCTTTGAAACTAAAAGAGTGTAAGAAACTTGAAAACTCGTATTTATTGCTAGAATATGATGTGATTAATAATACGGTTATTGAGTGATTCTCAAAAATATCTTTAGTTGATCTATGAGCAACTTCGAACACTAAGGGTCTGTACATCACCAACAAGTTAATCATACAACCAGAATAGGATATGCCTATACCTCTAGAAACATCTTATATGCTTTATTCTTCGTGAGTAGCATATTCAAAGAAAGAATCGAACAAGTTCCAAAAGTTTTATGAATAAAGGCGGTTATGAGTAGGTGGAATAGAGCAGTAGCAGAAGGCAATCTAGCGGAACTATCACAGCTTCTCCCTCACGATGAGAAGATAGTTGTTTATGATACTTCTGGGACAAATACCTCGGGTACGATTCGATAACGAAAATATTCAAGGAATGGTTCAAAGCCATGCTGATACATCTAACTTCAAAAGAAATTATTGTTAATTCATCTGGAAGTGTTGCTTGGGTAGCCGACGACCAGCATGGAAAAGTCCTTGACTTGCAAGGCAAAGTGCTTATGGACACGTCCTTAAAATGGACAAGTGTCCTCGAAAAAAGAAACCACAAATGGGTCTTCGTCCAGATACACCACTCAATTCCAGCCCCAAGCTAATGCTCCAGTTCAAAACTCTTAGAGAAGAAGCAAAAAACTAACATCCCTCTTTCATATGCTTTGTTGAGCCGCAATTTCAAACCGAACCATTTTTAACACAGTTTGTAATGTTTTATAGTCGCCGATGAAGAGCTTGCTCGTCTGAAAAGGTGATGCACCCTGGGGTATCTGAGGCAGAAAGCCTACTGCCTAGGAAATCACTTTGCTCTTAATCAGATACCACACAAGCACTAAGCCTGCTATAAGAAGGGCAAATCCAAGGCCCATTGAAATAAAATGGTTTATTTCAAGAGTGTTTATGAGTAAATAAGGCACGTAGGTTGGTCCGGCAAAAGTCAAGAAAGCCGCCAGTACCACCAAAAACGTTTTCCAGAATCTTGAACTTAAGTTGGGTCTCGTGGTGATTTTTTTGCTTTTACTTTTTCGTTGTTCTTCGGTCATGTGTCCACGTTCCGGTGACGTTTTAAATTTGGCGTTTTCTCTTATAACCCTTCCTTCACCTCGTTCCCCAGCGCCTTCATCAGAAACTTGAAAACGGAAAAGCCTGCACCCCGGTCAGCCCTGAGGCCAGTTGTTGCGCCCAGTAGACACACGCCCTCCAAGTTCCGTTCCTTAGCGAGACCCAGCGTTAAGCCAGTCGCTCCCACAACTCTGCCCTTACTATACAACACCGCACCCTTCTCCATAAACTCTCGGGCAAGTCTATGCGAAGTTGCAGCCACGTATACTTGTGCCTTTTCTTCTGTGACTGGCACCCCGCCGATTGTTACGATGAAACCGCATCCCTGTTTTTGGACGAAATCCAGTATTTCACCGCAAAGCATGTAGTGTGCAACAACATCCTCAAAAGAAGGTTGGGTGTCCCCAGTCATTACTACAAAATCATTCCTCTCCATAGACGCCGCGTAAAACTCGTACCGTGGCAGGCGGCAAATCCCCTTCGAATTAACGGAAACATAATCCGGAAAAGAGGGCGAGTACAGCTCCGCAAAAGGTTTCGCCCCGCAGAACTTTATCAATAGATGGGCAGCAATCTTTCCGACGTTCCCAAAACCCGGAAGACCCTGCACAAAGACTGGATTCTCAAGGACAGTGTTAAATGTCCGATGGAAGTAGGGTTTATCCATTCTGTCCACATCAACCTCGATAATATGCGTGTGATACTAAAATGTTTTTACTAAGGAGTGGTTAGCATTTCCTAAAAAGATTTAAGAAGGCATTCATTCAGCATAAAAGTAGCGGGGTGGGGTAGCCAGGATTAACCCGCTGGGCTCATAAGAGCGGTTCAGCTCAGAGAGACCCAGAGATCAGTAGTTCAAATCTACTCCCCGCTACCAACTTATTTTGCGTCTACGAACCGCCTTAAACAGTGATAGTCATGCCAAAAAGGAAAATAGTTATGTAGGCTTCGCTGTAGATTAACTCTCTTTTATTTTCTGGATGATGCGCGTAATGCGTAACTTATGGAGGCTATTGTCAGGGCTGTTATGATTAAGATTATCCATAGTAATTGGATATTGCTAAGCTCCATTCGAATTCCTAAATCTTCTATTAGGTAGGTTCCTATAAGGAAGAGGAGTGCGGCAAAAAAGGGTGTTGTTCCGAAAACTAGGAATGTGAATCTATTTAGGTTTAGTATGCCCGTTTCGGCTAAAGTGAAAATTGCTGTAGTGTAGGTCACCATTACCTGGATCAGGCATGAGATGCCGCCGTTGAAAAAGAAGTTTGTAACCGCGCTAAGCCCAAAGATATTTGAAATAATTATGAAAACTACCCAGAAGGCGTTGAAGGAGGATAGTATGTATAATCCGTACAACCCCTCTTTTAGAGCCTTGGAAAGGGTTAACGCAAAAAACGAGCAGAACGCCAAGAAAACGAGGAGTATAAGAGTGGATGTTGGAAATGGGGTCGCGATTTCGGTTAAGGATATTGTTTGAATTATCCATGAGAGTAGACATGACATAAACCACGCTAGTGCGACACCTCCAGTTATTGCTTCGAGAACCTTTAGTCTTTGGTTAAGGCTCAAGACTGTGTATTTCATTTTGTTTCAATCCTTATAGGATGTTGTATGTGCTCTAAAATGTTCTGAATTTGAGATATGTACCTCACCTCACTAATTTGAATAAATCCATGTTTCTACGCTGGCTATAATGCCTAGCTTACGCTCTCTAAAATTAAGGTTTGTACTCCGCCGTCCAGTAGCATGCAGCGTTTATGTTATTAGTGGCTGTAATGGTCAACTGCGTACTTGTAGCGCTCCATTTCCAATCACCCCATCCTGTATTGTTAAAACTGCACCAGACAATTGTGGGGGTGCAAACCAGCCCATGGTCAAAAGTAACAGTATTGTTGTTACTAAATATCGCTTCACCACTTCTTTGGGTGATATAATTGGATAGATTGGAAACGCTTGTTACATTAACAAAATAGCGTTCTTTGATTTGAGAACAGTTGACAAACCCACCGTTAACGTAAACTCTGATTTTTGAGTTGTAATTCTTTACAATAGAGCCCGCAACAGTTCCGTTGCCACCAGCCAACGCTTCAGAACCAGCTTGACCAACGTATATGTTGTCGAGGTATACATCACAGTTATCTGCTCCATCTATTCGGAAAGCGTCACCATTCGCACCTTGTATTGCAATGCGGTCTAAGAAGGCTTTTCCGTTTACTGTTCCTGTATTAAATTCCAAGAATATTCCAGTGTAAGCTGTTATTGATTCTCCATAGGTGTTTTGGATGGTTACATCCGTTAGATAGACGTTTGCTTTTATTCCTAAATGGATTGAACAGTTGCGGATGTTTGTCGAGTTCCAGCCGTCTGCGTTGCTCCATACATGACTAATGTGAGCATCATGATTCAGTTGGTTCAATTTAATCAAACCTTCCTCGTTTATGTATCCAAAGATGTTTTCTGCTCTTAGATTTGCCAACCAATGGTCATTGTAAAGACCAAAAACATTGTAGGCCAACGCAATGTTCCTAAGGATTATAACATCATTCACATTGTCCCAATGCCAAGAACCAACTGTTTGAATTTTAATTCCATAGGTTTTTCGAAAAACTGCCAGATTCTCAAGCCTTAGATTCTCTACATTTTGACAGATTATACCGCTTCCCGACTTTTGTATGCTGTCATCTCTTGGAGGTGTTAGATAACCGGAAACCATTATATCTTTGATTGTCACTCCAAATGTGAGGTTACAAGCACCAGACACTCTGTCTTTGAATCCAACCTTTATCACGTCTATTCCGTTTTCACTTGCATCGTAGAGTAATGTTCCGGCTTTGCCTTCATAACCTTCATAATAAGTATCTGATGTGAAGAACAAGTCTGAAAAACCACCCTCGCCTATCAGACTTGTCCCGTTGCATTGGATAAGTATCGGAGCGGTTAAACCATATTCTCCAGCTTTTATGAATATTTTTCCACCACTCGTCAAAGCGTTTATCGCCGAGTTTATCGTGTAGCTTGCGTTTGTGCTTCCCCACAATACCCTGCCGTCGTAATGAACCGCTCGATAGTTTCCAACACCATCAGTCTCGATAGTATAGGTTGCAGTTGAAGGCAAAGCACTCAAATACAACGGTTGGCTCGTATAAGCTGGGAGAACATGCTGAAAATAATATATTACTACGATGCTTGTCAATAACGCAACGACAGCTACAACCGCTAAGACCTGTTTCAAACTAAATTTTCGCACACGTTTGAACAAAAGCCCAATTAATGGTTGATTGCCTTTGTAAACAATTTTTCCCTTGTTGGTTAAGCTTTCAGCTTCAGGCAGTGACTGCCAAAGCTTTGTTTCTGTAGTTTTTCGCCGAAGGTTTTCTTTGATTTTGTTGGTTGATTGAGTTTTTTCAGGATTCGGAATTTTTAGCCAATCAAGCTGTTCAGACTTCGTTTTGGGCCATGTGACCATTTTTGTCTCTCTAAGGCTCATTCTGTCGGATATTTTGATAAATCAGTTCTTTCGCGCCTCGGCATATATCCAAAAGTGACACATAAAATCAATAACTCAAAGCTTAGCCGATTCAAAATTCTGGTTTTGCTGCAGCACGCAATACAGCCTTTTTGAGAGATGCTGTGGATAAGTTTGATGGAAATAAATTCCGAGGCCCGCGCGTTATTTTATGGTCAGATTTGTGCCGTCTACAATTTTTACTGTATCAATAACTAATCATGGTTTGGGGAAAAGAAAATAAATATGTCAAAATCTAAAACAAGATACGATTATCTTGCAAAGAGATACTATCGAAAACGCCTTACTTTCAGTTACGGTAAATCCTATTCTCAAATCCCTAATCAGCCGTTTTGACAAAGAGTGCCCTACTGATGGAAGCCTTCTTCTAAACTCTCTAAAAGATTTCCTAAGCGAACCCGTAGGGATATGCCCACGATGCCAGCAAATAAGCAATAACATCGCCAAACCACTCTACGCAATTGGTAGTCGCCTTCTCAGAGTAGACAAAGAATTCATGAAAAAACAGTTCCTCCAAGACCAGTATGGTGGAGCATGGTTCAAAGGCTTCGGTTTGATGATGAAAGGGATAGAAAAGTACGGCGTACGCATACCTTTCACTCCCGCTGGACCTTCTGAAATCGTTTGGAATTTCACGTATCAATGCAATTTGCGGTGTAAACACTGTTACGAGAATGCTGGAGGCAAAAAGCGTCCAGAACTATCAACAGCCGAAGCCGAGCAAGTCTTAGACACACTTTCCAAAATAGCCAGCGTAGGTTTACCGGCATTGTCCTTCAGCGGAGGTGAACCCATCGCAAGGAAAGACTTCTTCGAGCTCGCCGCCTATGCTAAGAAGCGTATACCGTACGTAAGTATAGCTTCAAACGGCACACTCATAACAAAGGACAACGCGAAAAGAATCAGAGATGCTGGAGTAGACTACGTGGAGATAAGCGTAGACGGAGCCACGCCGCAAGTGCATGACGAATTTAGGGGGATTCCTGGAGCTTTCGAAAGGGCGATTCAAGGCGTGAAAAACTGTGTTGAAGAAGGCATAGACACGTGTATCGCAACGGTTTTGCACCGAGATAACTTTGCGGAGACGGAGAAAATCATAGGATTAGCCAAAGAGTTGGACGTAAGGCTCATGCATTTCAATTATATTCCGACAGGCAGAGCAAAAGAGCACGTGGAATTAGATTTAACACCGGATGAAAGATTTCACGTCCTACAAACAATAGGAAAAGAAATAATCAGCTTGTATTTACAAGCGAAACAGGAAGAACTGAAACATGGAGAGTCAAGAGTGAAGGTTGACAGGTTTTTCAGCACATGCCCGCAATATGCTAGCGTGACAAAGGGGCTATCGCGGAAGTTCGGCGAAAAATTCATGGTTGAAGCCCATTATGCGGCAAAAAAAGGTATAGAAAACGTCGCAAACTTTCTGGGCGGATGCGGAGCCGGACGCCTATACTGCTGTCTTGAGCCAAACGGAGACATAAAACCATGCGTCTTCTTCCCCACAAACAAAGACACAGTTCTAGGCAACATATTGAAAGACAGCTTCGAAGAAATATGGGATAATCATCTGCTCCTCTGGAAACTCCGCATAAGAGAAAAACTGGAAGACTACATAGTGAACGGAAAAACCGTGGGTTGTGGAGGATGCCCGGACAAATACATATGCGGAGGATGCCGAGCAAGAGCTTACAGCTACTTCGATGGAGATGTGAACGCGCCGGACATAGGGTGCATTCACAATAAGCCCTTATGGGAAAACTGGTTGAAAATAAAAGTTAATTAAGGAGGACAGTGTGCTGAACCGTTAAGCTCTTCCTTTCTCTTCTTTACCAAAGTACGCTGTCCACTTCAGCTTACGTGCATCCCTTCCAAATCTCAAAGAACTTTTTCTGCACTTACTTGAACAAAACCAGAAAATTGACCCATCGTTTTTGACGTACATCATGCCCGTGCCTGCTGGAAAGTCGTGGCCGCAGAATGAACATTTTCTAGGTTTAGGCAAGGGCAATGTCCCCGAGGAGTTTTGATTTTAAGTCATCTGGTGATTTTCTTTGCTTCCCTTTCGGTCTCCCTGAGCATTAAAACATCCTGAACCCGTATTGGTCCCTTGACATTGCGTGTTATAATGCGTCCCTTGTCCTTTCCCTCCAAGATGCGCACCCTAACCTGTGTAATCTCGCCGGTCACGCCCGTGCGTCCAATGATTTGGATTACCTCTGCTGGAGTGAGCTCTCCCTCTGCTGCCTCTCTCTCTTCCCTACTCATCACTTCGCTCCTCTTTTAATCCGCTCGATTCTCGCAATTATTTCCTTAACTAATCCCGCGGCTTCTCCTTCCTTGACTATGCATACGGAAGCGGCGGGAACATCGATACCTGCAGCTTTGCCGATCTTCTGCTTGCTTGGGACAAACACGTATGGAATTTTTCTCTCCTCGCATAGGAGTGGCAGATGAGCCACGACTTCTGGTGGATCGACATCTTCTGCTATGACGACAAGCTTTGCTTGAGCCCTTTCGATGGCTTTTGTTGTTTCGTTTGTGCCTTTTCTGATCGTGCCTGTTTTTGCGGCTGTTTGCAGGGCTTCATAGGCCGCATCTGCAATTTCCTTTGGAATCTCAAATTTTACGTAGAATGGTTTGGACATGAGCCTTCACCCTTCAAATGCACAGTCTTATCAACATTTCTTGTTTATGAAGGTTTCGACTTTTGAAGCGTAAATCTGATTTGTTGTGTGACTTGTTGGTGATTTTTAGTGGTGCTGGTCCTCTCTGAGGGTTCTAGACCCCCTTATATAGGTTGAACCTCTAGTCCATCCAATTGTGCTTAGCTGTTTTGGTTATTGTGACGTTTGCCCTTTGGCACCTCCTATACTTAGGATGCTGGTTTAGGCTTGTTTTTTTGTGTCTGAAAGAGAGTTCTGTTGGTTATTTGGATAGGAAAAAAAGGAAAGTTTGCGGGAGACATTGCCCAGTTAGAGCGAGGTTCAAATGCCACTCCCGGCGCCAAAGCACAAATTTTATTTACAAGACGTAGTCTTTTCCATTGAAGTTTAAAAAAGGCGAGATGCATGAAAGAATTAACCATCACCAGTCCTGCTTTTGGAAATAACAAGCTAATTCCTTCCAAGTACACCTGTGACGGCGACGATGTGAATCCCACACTGAACATCGAAGGAATACCTGAAGAAACAAAAACTCTGGTTCTCATAGTTGACGACCCAGACGCTCCCATGGGAACCTGGGACCACTGGATTGTCTGGAACATACCACCCACAAACAAGATAGAAGAGAACTCTGTCCCCGGAGCCGAAGGACTAAATGACTTCAGAAAGCATTCCTATGGAGGACCCTCTCCACCATCCGGAACCCACAGATACTTCTTCAAAGTCTACGCATTAGACACAAAACTGGATTTAGACCCGAACTCGAGAAAGAAGGACGTCGAGAAAGCGATGAAGGACCACATACTCGCAAAAGGTGAGCTCGTAGGGCTCTACAGCCGAAGATGAATGCGCGTACGAAGGAAAAAGAGGGACCTTGCTGGAGAAATCACGGACCCGAAATATTTGTTTGCGAAGGTTTCGCCGAAAAATGGATGAAAAGCTTCTGTCACACACGTCCTTGTAGAAAGGTTTAAATAAACTGGTTCGTTTGAACCTGTCTGCTTTTCGTGAGGGGAATTAAAAAGTTTGCAGAGACTAGGTCGTGTCCTTCACATAAGTCCAAGCCAAAATATCATAATAAAAATTGAAAACGTTCCAAGAATTGGGGAAGCAGTAGTTGATGATAATTTGAAACCTGTTGGAAAGGTTTTTGACATACTAGGTCCAGTCTCCTCTCCCTATGCAGCGGCAAAACCTACAATCCGAGAACCTGAGAAACTGGTGAATAAAACGCTATACGTGCTCCCCTCAAGAGGAGAAAGGAGAGGTAAAAAGTGAGTGATGATGAAGAAGGGCATCAGGATTCCGACCCTGTATCACCAGCCCTACAAGCCGAACCCATAAAGGTTCAATGCTGCCCAGAATGCGGCGGCACAAGACTTATGCGCGATTATGAATGCGCCGAAATAGTCTGCATGGACTGCGGCTTCGTGGTGGCCGCAAAAATAGCTGACAGGGGACCGGAGTGGAGGGCTTTTGACGATGAACAGAGGGCTAAAAGGACAAGGGTTGGCGCTCCCCTAACTTATACGATTCACGACAAAGGCTTATCCACAATGATTGATTGGCATGACCGAGACATTTATGGGAAAAGTCTATCCCCTGGGCAGAAGGCACAGGTCTATCGCCTCAGAAAATGGCAGCGCCGCATAAGAGTCTCAGACGCAACAGAACGCAACCTCGCCTTTGCACTATCTGAAATAACAAAAATCGCCAACAACCTAAATCTCCCCAAAAACATCCTTGAAACAGCCTCGGTCATCTACAGAAAAGCCGTAAAAGAACGGCTGATACGCGGAAGATCAATTCAAGGCGTAACCGCTGCATCAATCTATTTGGCTTGCAGACAATGCGGACTAGCAAGGACGCTGGAAGAGATAGCACAAGCGTCGACTGTAAACAAAAAGGAAGTCGGTCGCAGCTACCGTTTTCTCATAAAAGAACTTGACTACTCCATCCCGCCTCTCAAACCTAGCCAGTACATAACAAAGTTTTCAAACCAGTTGACGATGCAAGGAAAGGTCGAGGAAATAGCCCATAAAATCTTGGCAGCAGCAAAAGAACTCAAACTCACTTCGGGCCGTGGTCCCACAGGTATAGCAGCAGCGGCAAGTTATGTGGCTTCGGTGTTGACTGGTGAAAGAAAAACGCAGAGGGAGATAGCTGAGATAGCGCAAGTAACTGAAGTTACCATCCGAAACCGTTACAAAGAGCTTGTTGAACGGTTGATGTTCCAGATGACCCTCTAACACTCCTTTCTTTTTTCTAAACGTTAAGTCGCAGTTTGAGTAAGCGTTTTAGAGAAACTCTTCATCTTTGCAGCCACGACATTCTTCACCCGACTTTTTCTCCTCTTCGCTCTCTTCCAATAATGGAGAGGCGACCTCGCCGATTTCTTCAAGGAACTCCTGCGGAATCTTATCTTTTAAAGTCTTAACCTCATTTTTCAATTTGTTAACTTCACTTTCCAGAGCCTTTGCCTTCTCACTCAATTCCACGACTTCTTTAAGTTGTCCTATCTCCTCCAGAAGCATGCTTTTCTCCTTTTCCAATGTCTTAATCCTTTCTTCCAGTTTAGTTTTCATCTCGACAACCTGCATAATCCTTTCACCTGTCAATTCAGTATTTTACATGTTTGCAGTTAATAATTTATCCCAAAAGACAGCGTCTTTTCTACAAAACACATTTTAGACTCTAAGAGTGATAATTACAGCGGGGGTCAACAATTTGGTTAAGTGTCCAAAATGTGGGGTCGAGGTAGCCACTCCAGTTAAGACTTGGCCCATTCCTTCTAGGAAACCACCGAAAAAGGGCGAGGAATCCAAGCTCGTTATGGGAATATTTGAATGTCCAAACTGCAAAGCCAGGTTTAGAGCTGCCTTGGAAGCTGAAGTCAAAATTGAGGAGACAGTAAGTATTAAAAATATGGTTGAAAGAATTAAAGGCATAAAGGTGGAGTTCATGCAGACTTTGAAGAACTTGCGTCAAAAGATAAAGACTTTGGAGTCCGAGCGTGCAAATTTGATGATCGAGATTGAAAAACTAAGAAAGGTTGCAGAATCAAAGGTTGGCGCTCTCGAAAGCGAAGTAAACATGCTGCGGGAAGAAGTGAAGTCTCTAAGAGATCTTTTGGGTTACGCCGAAGAAGCAGAAAAATAGCAGGATAACAATTAATCTTTCATTCACGTTATACTGGACCAGAGTTTTTTAGAAACTAGGCTTTTAGATATTTTTTGTAATACTCCTGCGCTTTAGCTACAGCCTTCTCTGGGTTTTTTAATATAGGGTATTTTGTTTCTGGTTGAAGTTTTTCGCATTCCCTGAAGAACTCCGCGACCTTTTTAACGTTTCCTTCGTAAATTGCCAGGCCCCCAGCAATTTCAAACCATGTTCGGGCTTTTACGAAATCCTTCGCCTTCTCAAATTTTCTGGCGTTTTCGGCTGCTTCTTTCATTGAAGTTCCGATTTTTCTGGGGTCAAGAAACATCGTGTTAAGCAATGCTTCATATGTTTCTTTGTCGTCTCCGCAAAGCTGTTCAAGCTCGGTCCTCTGTCTTATGGATTCTACTTCGGTTTTCTCTTCTTTCTTTCTCCTAAGTCTGTCCAGTAAACCCAACACTAAGCCTCCTGACATCAACACGTTCTACATTCTTTAAGTTGAGGCTAAATATAAGCAACAGTTAATTTTAAAGGTTTGCTCCGTCTACATACAAGCTATGCCATATAGGTTCACCTTTGACCTTTCGAGGATTTCGCGTTTCTTCTTCACCGAGATAACTAAGGTTGGCTATCAGAAGGGTGTGCACAAAAAAATTGGCAGAACCGCGCAGGAAATGATTAAAAAATTTAGGGTTCAAGAGGCAACCGGACTTAACTTGTCTGATGCAGTGCTTCTCCTTGAAGACCTTATAGAAATGCAAGCCAGAAATCTCGTGGAAAGAGAAAAATTCGTGCGGACAAGAAAAAGGGTGCTTTTTCTGCCGCATTGTTCTAGAAAGTATATGGATAATCGCTGTAAGGCAGTTTTTAACCCGAATATTCCATCTTACATTTGTGCCCACTGCTCTCCAGACTGTTTAATTAATAGGGCTGTTTCCTTTGCTGAGAAAAAGGGCTATGATGTTTATATTTTGCCTGGGGGCTCTTGTGTTCCAAAAATCTTGGAGGGTAAAGATTATGAGGGTGTCGTGGGTGTTGCCTGTGGCGAGGAGATAAGGATGGCTGGTGGGGTCTTAACGGGTATGGGCAGGGCTGGTCAAGCTGTTCCGTTGATAAAGAATGGTTGTGCGAACACAATTTTCAACATCGAAGCTTTATTCAAAACTCTTTAAAGAAAGAAGATATGTAACTTTTGCACCAAATAAAGATAATTTAGTTAAAGAACTTTTTAGTAGGTTTAAAAGCTTGGAAAGTCACTTTACTAGTTCCCTTTTCTTCCAGCGCAGGTTTCTGCTTCGGCATTTTCTACATTTAACCGCGGTTGCTGCGTTTCTGACACCGCACTCTCTGCATATTTTCATGTAGAGTCTGTGCCTTTGAGCGATGGTCTTCTTAAGCGGGTCCATGATTGGCATTTGCTAACACCTTTGGTGGCTAAAACTCAGATAATCTACTAGAAAATATACTTTTTGTTTGACACCAGAAAAAGTCTTTCAGAAACCTCAGCTTCTACATAATGTCTCTTAGAATCCTTGAAGACTAGTTTTAGAGGCTTGGCGAGGGGAAGCTGGGCAGGTAGGGGGGTTTCAACCCGTGTAGGCTTTCGGTTTAAGGTCGGCCTTCAGAACCATAATGGGCGACGCAAAGCTGAATGAAACCCACATCGAATTCTTCATGGACACAAGCTGCCGAGCAAAGGCGCCTATACTTAAACAAGATACGGGATGCTTGGAAGAAAGCCTACATGGATTATAAGTCACGCTAACGCCTAAAGAACTTTCAAATAATAGGGAAAAGAGGGAAGCTATTTCTCGTCTTCGCAGACGTAGTAACGGTTATCCTCTGTCCTTTTTACTTTCCCTTGCTTGATTAGATCTTTGAGAATAGAGCCTTCATAGATGCCAGCTTTCTCTGCAGCAACTGCGGTTTCACACGACAAAGCTCCAACTTTCCTGAGTTTCTCTATTATTTTTTTCTCTTCACCAGAATCGCTGCCACTGCTTCAGCCATGTCTGCATTCTCCTAATCTGTTATGAATACTGGAAATGATGTTTGCAGCTCTACATGGACAGGTAGCCAAGTCCCATACTCATACTGAGGGTTCACGTAAAAGAATGGAAGCAAAGGTAGCCTTTAAGATTTATTGAAATCAATCCACAATGACCAGAGGCAAATGGATAAACTCTAAAAAAGAATCCTTCGCGCACTGAACGCACAGGTTCTGAAAGGGGTTGTTGACTTTCTGCGGTTTTGAACCAATCCGTATATGCGAACTTTCTATAGGTTGAGTTCCTAGGGAGAAATTCAAATTCTCGTAAGAGGAAAAAAGAAATCATATCATTATTTAGTTCTTTCTAAATTCGAACAAGTTTCGTCAACAATTCTGCTACGTCGCTTGGTTTTTCAGCCACTTTTACTCCGCCTTTCTTAAAGGCTTGAATCTTGCTTTCAGCTGTTCCTGCTCTACCCGTTATTATTGCGCCAGCGTGTCCCATACGCTTTCCAGGCGGAGCTGAACGTCCAGCTATGAACGCCACAACTGGTTTTGGATAAGCCATCTTTGCGATGTACTCGGCTGCTAATTCTTCCAGGTTGCCACCGATTTCCCCTATCAAAACAACGGCTTTGGTCTTTGGGTCCTTTTCAAACATTCTGAGTGTGTCTATGAAGTTTAAGCCTGTTATAGGGTCTCCTCCCAAGCCGACGCATGTAGATTGCCCTAGGTTTTTTCTGGTTAAGCCCGTTGCTATTTCGTATGTGAGGGTTCCGCTTCTTGAGACCATGCCCACACTTCCGGGCTTAAAGATGTGAGCCGGCATTATTCCAAGCTTGCTTTCTCCAGGAGTTAATACGCCAGGGGTGTTCGGTCCGATGATTGTGGCGTTAACTTGTTTTGCATACGCCATCACTTTGACCGCATCTTTCACTGGAATGTGTTCCGTTATTATCACGATGGTTCTTATTCCATTTTCTAAAGCTTCAAAGGTCGCATCTGCGGCGAATGGGGCGGGGACAAAGACTATTGATGCGTTTGCCAAGTGTTTTTCTTGGGCTTCCTCTATCGTGTCATAAACTGGAACGCCGTGAATTTGGGCTCCACCTTTCCCCGGCGTAACACCTGCAACTATTTTTGTTCTATATTCAAGCATCAGCTTGGTGTGGAAACTTCCCTGGGTTCCAGTTATGCCTTGCACGATCGTCCGTGTATTTCTGTTGATTATTATCCCCAACTTTCTTTGCCTCCACGCCTAGAGATTTCAACGACTCGTTGTGCCGCTTCTTCCATACTTTCTAAGGCGTGTATTCCGGCTTCTGTGAGTATCCGTTTTCCTTCTTCTTCGTTTGTGCCTACAAGCCTGATAACCATGGGTTTTGTTACGCCAGCCTTTGCCCTTGCTTCTAGGATTCCCGTCGCAACTTCGTCGCAGCGGGTGATCCCGCCGAGAATGTTTATGAAAAGTGCTTTGACATTTGGGTCTGAGAGCACGATTTTGAGGGCTGTGGCTGTTTTTTCTGCGGGCGCTCCTCCTCCAACGTCTAGAAAGTTTGCTGGTTTTCCGCCGTAGTATCGTATTGTGTCTAGTGTTGCCATTACGAGACCTGCCCCATTGCCTATCACGCCTATGTCTCCGTCCAATTTGACGTATGCCAAATCGTTTTTTATTGCTTCCAGTTCCTGCGGGGTGAGTTCGCCTTCTCCTTCTAATAGTCTCTTTTTGTATTCTTGGTGGCGAAACAGGGCATTATCATCTATTATTATCCGGGCGTCGGCTGCGACGAATTTTCCATCAGGAGTTTCAACCAAGGGGTTCATCTCGATCAGTTCGGCGTCGTAGTCCATGCAAACACGGTATAACTGCTCAAAGATCCCCCCAAGTTCGGAAAGCTGGTTGCCTGTATAACCCATTTTTCTCGCAATTTGGCGGGCGTGGAAGGAGTGGAAACCATGCTGAGGATTTATCAGGAATTTTATGACTTTTTCGGGGAGTTTTTCCGCTATCTCCTCTATTTCCATTCCGCCGATGGCTGAGGCAATTACTACGTAGCTTTGGTTAGATCTGTCAATCGTTATGCCGAAGTAGAGTTCTCTTTTTATTTGTATTTTCTCTTCGATCCACACGCTTTTGACGGTTATGCCTCTTATCTGGGTGCCCAGCAGTTTTTCCGCTCTTTTTTCCATGTCTCCCATTGAGTTGCCGAAGAGTATTCCTCCTGCCTTTCCTCTTCCAGCGATTAGCACCTGTGCTTTAACCGCGAAGGGTGGTCTTAACTTGGCTGCGACTTCGCGAGCTTCGGTTGTGTTTGTTGCCAATCCACCTCGGGGTGTTGGGATTCCATACTTTGTAAGTATGTTTTTGGCTTCGTACTCGAAGAGTTTCATCAGGATTTTCTCCTTACTTCATCCTTTCTATTGTGACGTAGGATTTTGTATCTTGCACGCCGTCAATAGAAGATAACCTTTTTAAAACTCCGTCGAGTTTTTCTCCGTCAACCACCAGAAGGGCGTCGATGTCGCCTGCAATCCGGAAGGCTCTTTGGACTGCGAGTTCCCTTACTTTCTCGTAGGCATACATTCTTTTGAGGGGTGACACCTTTATAAGAACAAACGCTGGTGTTGATGATATTCCAAGTGCGCTCAGTCCTTTCTCGGTTACGTCGATGAAACCTCTGCCAGTTCGTATATAATTGAGGTCTCTGAGTTTTCGAAGGTGGATGTTTAAGGCTTGTCTGCTTATGCCTAATTGTCTTGCCAACTCTTCTTGTTTTACACCTAGTGTGTATGTGTTCGTCGATTTCCCTTTCTCATAAAGCATTCGTAGCAGCTGTAATGAGCGTCTTGTAAGCGCTTCCAAGATTTCTCCCTTTATCAGTGTTTGTTAAGTTTGAGTTTTACAATAGTACGGTTTATTTAAACGTTTAGCAAAACAAAAATGTAAGGATACGTAATTCTTAGCTTTCGTTTTTATTGAATAGAAGTTAAAACCGTAATGTATTTATTTGTCGATAAAAATGGTTAGGAAGCCATAGCGAAAGTGAAAACTAGGAGTGAGGCGGTCAAGAATGTCAGAAAGCAACGCAGTGTTGATCGGAAATAAGCCAGTAATGAACTATGTACTGGCTTGCATAACCCTCTTTCACGGCGGAGCAAAAGAAGTAAATGTTAAAGCGCGAGGGAGATCGATAAGCCGAGCGGTTGACGTCGTTGAAGTCGTGAGACGCCGATTCCTACCTGATGTGAAAGTCAAGAAGGTCGGCATTGGGACTCAGCAGATGGCACCCAGAGAAGAGGGTAGCACGCCCACAAACGTTAGCACAATCGAGATAACGCTAGAACGCTAGAGAAGCGTTCAAGTATTTCGCGTAAACTTGCAGAGCTCCGCCGCCCCTCCTTTATTTGTGGGGGCGCTTTTCCAAGTGAGGACAGTACTGTGTAGTTTCTGTTTAAAGAGCGGGATACTGTGCCAAAGGTGTCAAGCTAAACTAAAGGCTGGCGAAGTAAGCGAGTTGGACTTGAAAATCGCCCGTTTGCTGTTGTCTTTAGAGGAGAAGTACCCTTCACTTCAAAACGTGTATTTCCATGGAGCGGTTGATGTTGGCAAAACCTTGGCAGTAATTGTTGGGCCTGGGGATGTGCCGCGTCTTTTGGGTTTTGGGGGGAAAATCATTAAAGCCTTGGGTGAGGAGGTCGGTAAAAGTATTCGTATTTTGGAGTATGGGGTTGATGATAGAAAGTTTTTGGAAGATTTGTTTGCCCCGTTGAGTATAGTAACCATTAACACCATTTGGCTGCCTGATGGAACCACAGAGACCAGGGTCATTTTGAAGAAAAGGCGTGGGATGCAGCCGCCTTTTGATGTAAAGGCTTTAAAGGATATTGCTCGTAAAGTTCGTAACATGGTCTTGCGGGTGGAGTTTGCAGAGTAGGTTGGCTTGAAACTATGAAGTTGGATTCCATTGGTGCTTGGTGTAGAACGCACTACTCTGTCGATGTTAAGCCCGAAATGGATGGCGAAGAGGTTACGCTTTTTGGCTGGGTTCAAGAGATTAGAGACTTGGGCGGAATACGCTTCGTAATACTGCAGGACAGGGAGGGCACTATTCAGGTTACAGTTCCACGGAAGAAAGTGAGCAGCGAAGTTTTGTCGAAGTCTGATGCCTTGCAGAAGAGGTATAGCATAGGTGTGAGAGGCGTTATCAAAAAGACTGAGATTACGCCCAGGGGCGTCGAAGTTGTACCGAAGGAGATTAAGATTTTAAGCACGGCTGAACCCCGTTTGCCAATAGACATAACGGGAAAGACCCCTGCAAACTTGGAAGTTCGACTGGACGCGCGGGCGTTGGACCTTTGCCGGGAGGAAAACTTAGCGGTTTTTAAGATTCAGCATGCAGCAGTAGAAGCAATTCGGGATTTCCTATTTGATAAGGGCTTCGTAGAGGTGCACACCCCCCGAATAATTGCCTCGGCAACTGAAGGTGGCGCAGCCCTTTTCCCCGTTGATTACTTCGACGGGAAGGCGTTTCTCGCTCAAAGTCCACAGTTGTATAAGGAACAGCTTGTTATGAGTCTTGAAAGGGTTTTTGAGGTTGGACCCTTCTTCAGGGCTGAAGAGTCTCACACACGCCGTCACTTGAGCGAATTTGTTTCGGTGGACATTGAGCAGGCGTTTGCAGACGCTGAGGATGTTATGCGGTTACTTGAACAGCTGATGCAATACGCCTGTGGAGCTGTCAATGAAAAGTGCCGAAAAGAGTTGGCAACACTAAAACATAAAGTAAAGGTACCCGAAGTTCCCGTTGAAAGACTAACTTATAGCGAGGTTCTCCGAGACTTAAAACGTGAAGGCGTAGAGGTTCCATGGGGTGAGGACATACCAACGCCAGCCCTCAGAACTTTGGGCAAGGTTCATCCATACTTCCACTTCATAACCGACTGGCCTACTCACTCCAAAGCCTTTTACATAAAGCCACGAGACGACAATCCAGAACTGTGTGAAGGCTTCGACCTGATGTGGCGTTGGATAGAACTGGCCTCGGGAGGAACGAGGATAGCGACAAAAGACCTCTTGACAGAACGGTTGAAAGAGAAGGGCCTAAACCCGGAATCCTTCAAGCACCATCTGCGGGCTTTTGATTACGGGATGCCCCCGCATGCAGGATGGGCCATAGGTCTAGAGAGATTAACAATGATGTTGACTGGGAAAAAGAACATAAGAGAAGCGACACTTTATCCGAGGGACAAATTCAGACTCACACCATGATGTTTTCCAGCTTGAATGAAAAGGTTATCCGTAACATCTTTCGATTGACATGGCTGTCTCATAAATGAAAAATAAAAACATAAAGAAAGGATGAGTATGGAGTGCAAGCTCTTAAGTGGGCGTTGGGGGCGGTGGCGTTGGAACGATTTCTGCAGGCTTTATCCTTATGGCAACAAACATTATGATCGCTGCGACCAACGCAAGCCAGAAGCCATAGGATAGATAAGTTGACCAACTTCCTCCCATGTAGCTGACGCTAGAGAACAAACCTAACCCGGGTATAGCCACCTTTGAAAGATCCATTTGTAAACCGACTGCAAAGATTATTATTGACAATAATGCAAGGACTCCACCAACCATAAGCAATTTCTTACCCATCGCGGTCACGCTACCGACTATTCCTAGTAAACCACCTATAATGATAAAGGCAAGAGCGATCCAAGCATACCAAGCCTCAAGGGTCACTCCAGAGACAGTTCCCACCTGATATAGATATAAGTCTGTTGAAACAGTTATCCCCATAACGCTAGCTGACACTGTCCACCATGGCAACGCTAGGCTGATGAACGCTAGTATTCCTCCGATAATGCCTATATAGTTTGGTTTCAAACAGCTCATTCTCCTTAATTTACCATTTTAGGTAATCACTTATTGCGCTTTATCGTTATAAGACTTTTCATTAAATCCTCAAGCTTTTGAGTTTTGAGGCAAGTAGGACGCGATAAACAATTATGGTGAGATAAGAATTGGGAAAAAGGTTTTGCAACGTGGCTGTTTTAAGTTCAAGGCGGAGGCGGCGGAGGTGGTGGTTGAGCTCGAGGTGGCATCGGAGGAGCTGGAGGCTTTCTCCTTCGCAATATCAAAACGGCTGCTACTGCTGCACCAGCAACGACAACGATGATGATAACCCAGAGCCACCAATCAAATCCGCCTCCCACAGGAAGCCCAGCTATGTTGGTTTCGGCTACTCTAATTGAATATCTAAAGTCAATCTCCCCTTGTGGGGTTTCGGTGCGCCCTGAGGAAATTGCCTCCAGAAGCACTCCAGTTTTTTGATCCCAGTAGATTTGTCCACTCATACCCATCATGGGTATGGTGGCGTTGACGTAAACCGCGTTCCTACCCCTATGGTCCACTATGTGCACGGTGGCGGTTTGTCCTGGAATCTTTTGTCCTTCCGTTATGTTGGCTGGGATTATAAACCCTCCTAGCGAACCTATCCCTGTTGAAACGTCAAGGTCAAATGATTGTGGTTGAGGTGTAACTGCATACCCTGCCACGTTCGCTTCATAGGTCCCGGTGATGTGCGTTCCGCTTATACTCTGGATGTTTATCTTCATCCATCCACTAGCAGTGTACGTTCCCACTGAAACACTGATGTCCCATTTTATGTAGTCTCCGCTTTTGACGCCTACGGTTATTGCGGAAACGTTGGCTGTCAAGGCAAAACAAAGCAACAGAAGTGCCATTTTCGCTTTAACTTTTTTCATAACTTTCCATCTCGATTAGCGACAATGTATGCACGTGCTTTTATAATTTTTGATGACGGAATGGTCCTATTTTATGAGTAAAGAATTTCAACTTCTCTTAGCACTGTAGAATATTCCAAGTTAGAATGAAAAAAATTGAGGAAAGAGATGTCGCTTATGCGTACTTTTGGCATTTGTAACAGTACCATCTCTGATACTGCTGAATGTACGTTAGTGGTCCGCCGCAAGTGGGACAGGTTGCTGCTGCGGCGGGCGGTGGGGGTGGCGGCGGGGCGCCGACAGGTATAAAGCTAAATCGTAGGAAAGGTGGAAGTGGAATCTTTCTCTCCTCGAGAATTGCTGCGAGATATCCGCCCATGGGATAGAAAATCACTGCAAACACAAGAGATACAACCCATGTTCCCATGGCTGTACCGAAATCTCCTCCATAGACTGCTGTTTTTAAGATTGTCATGAGCAGCGTGATGAAAAAGTGGGCGATAGTAGCCATAATGCCGGCTCTCAATCCTTCCATTTTCACAGCTTCAGGTTTGTGCATTCTGAAGTTTAGATATCCAGCGACGAAGCCTCCGGGAATGTATGCGAAAAGACCTGAGACTAAGCAGTCTGCAAAAAGCCTGCCCCAGTCGCGTACGATAAATGTGAGAAGCGTTCCTAGTCCACCTAGGCCTATGCCGGAAAGTGCGGTGCCGATTCCAAACCCGATAATGCCAACAGCGATGTAGTCGTGAAGATATCCTTCCTCTTTTATGCTCATATGAACTTCCTCGTAATCCTTACATGACCTTTTTCTGCTTTTGAGTATTTAACGTTTGTTTGTAGTGTTCAAACGGGCGAAAACTAATGGAAAGAGGCGCTATAACTTAAGAAGGTGGCGGAGGTGGAGGAGGGGGTGGGGCAGGTGGTTGTGCGTACCTTAAAGTAAGGTAGAAGTGTACAGCTGCCACTGTAAAGATAACGTTTACAACCCAGCTTGCTATGGCGCCGATGTAAGCGCCGACGACCGGGATAAATGCAAAACCAATGCCGAGGACGATTGCAACAACGATCACTATGATTATGAAAACGATAACTTCTCCGAGGTTTTTGATGACGAAGTCAAAAGACCTTTTAGTGCTTTCTATAGCATCTGTCCCCTCTATTATAGCAATCGTTATAATGAATAGAGCAACAGGAATCAGGATAAACGTGATAAAGCAAACAGCTGAGATTATGGCAGCGAGAATCAAAGTGCCTAATCTGCCAATCACAAGGTCCATGCTTTTCTTCATGTTTATTGGTCGGCCATTGATAACGTCGTTAGCCATGTCCACAATCATGCAGCTGGCTATAAATCCGACGATTGACGCTATGAAGTAGCCTCCCCAAACAATCCAAAGATTAGGATAAGGGACTTCGTAGAATCGTAGATTCACCGGGTCCCACGCCAAACCCTTGGAAGGAAAGACTACGTATGCTAATATTAGGAAGAGCAGTTGAACAACCATTGGTAGCAGTGATGGAACAAACAAAACCGGGTTCTTTGTTGAAGTGTTTATCCCTTTTGAAATTGAGTCTGTGGATGTTGACATGTTAAATACTCCGAAATAATTGCTCTTTATTGTTTTGCTGTCTTTATTAAGATTGCTATTTCATTCCCAGCTAATTGTTTAGAATGCTTAAAACTTATTAGCTACTAAATATTATCTTGCTAACGGTGTGATGTGGTCATGGCTAAGCAGCCTAAGGAAAAAGGCATAACCAAAGATAGGCTTATTGGAATGAAAGTTGTAGATGGCAACGGATACATGGTCGGGACCGTTAAAGACATAGGCTTTACCGTTGGAAAAATGGGCATCTCCTTAAACATAGAGGATAAGGATGGTGAAATCAGAGAAATTCCGTGGGAAGAAGTTCAAGCTGCCGGAGACTTCGTTTTATTAAAACCAGTGGCTGAAGCCGCGGCGCCTCAGCAACCTAGTGCCCAAGTCTGCCCAACATGTAAAGGTCCACTTAGCTTTATACAACAGTACCAAAGATGGTACTGCTACAAATGCCAAAAATACGCTTAGGCAAACGTTTCCGTGTCTAACCATTTTTCTACACCCCTGAAAGAACGTAGATAATATCAAGCCCCGGCAAAATCTGTTTCGAATAGAGCAAGTCTTGTCATCCCCCTGTTCTAGCGGTTCATGTTGATGTCAAATCTCGCATATTTTTAGTTAAAAGTGTCATAAAAACTGATAAATGCGTATCTTCTTATTGCCAATCATGGGAGAACATTTAAAAATAGCATGCGGAGTATTCGGTGCCACAAACTTCAAAAAACAACCCATATTCCCCTACATATACTGGGGACTACGAGCCCAAAACCACAGAGGTCATCAATCCCACGGCTTCCTCACATATGGCAACGAAAAATTTCATGTCCATAGAAGCCTAGACCTCATACCAAAAATAAAAACAAGCGCCATCCAAGAATGGTTTGGACGGTTGCCAGGACACGTTGGCATAAGTAACGTGAGATACACCACTTCAGGTAAAACAGACGAAAAATCATTGTTAAGAGGCACACAGCCAGTAACAGCCTCAAAAAACAGGTTTAAACTAGCTGTTTCCTTTAACGGTAATGTTGTTAATATATTACAGCTTAAGAATGAGATAAGCAAGGAGTTCCCGGGCTTCTCTTACGAATGCGATGCGGACCTCATCTGCCACAAACTCCTAATCGAACTTGTGAAGGACAAAGCCTTAACGTCAGCGGTCAAAGCATGCATGCGAGAAATAGAAGGAGCCTTCTCGGTCGCTGGCATCAAAAAGGACGGCGAATTCTTCGCCTTCAAAGACCCAAACGGAATAAGACCGTTATGCGCCGGCCACAGCGAAGACCAAACAACCTACGCCTTCTCCTCAGAAACCGTAGGCTTAGACATAAACAGCTTAGAAAAGGACTTCGAAGTTGAACCCGGCGAACTCGCAACCGCTTCAAAGGATGGCTTCAGAAGGGAAAAATTAGTCGATGGAGGGCGCAAGGCCTTTTGCGCTTTCGAGTTCGCATACTTCGCCAGACCGGATTCACGGTTTGATGAGAGATATGTTTATGAGGTTCGTGAAGAGTTTGGAAGAAACCTGGTTAAAGAGAATCCTGACATAGTTAAGAATGCAGACATGGTCATTTCTCTGCCAGAAACAGGCGATGACGCGGCCATGGGAGTTCATGAAGAATCAGGCTTAAGGTGGGAGAGGGCTTCTCGTAGACACCGCTACGTGACAGAGAGAGCCTTCATCCTCCTCAACAAAGAGCGATACACAACCATAGACAAGAAGATCAACATTCTGGCATCAAAGGTTAATGGAAAACGGGTCATAGTAACAGAAGACAGCATCGTCAGAGGAGACACAACGAAAGTTGTGATAGAGAAGCTCCGAAGAATGGGGGCCAAAAAAGTGTACTTATTCGTGACGTTTCCACGCATAACCGGACCGTGCTTCTATGGAATAGACATGGCAACGTACGGCCAACTGATAGGTTCAAGGCACACCGCTGAAGAAATAGCTGAGATCATCGGCGCGGATGCGGTGTGTTACCAGTCGATAGATAACCTTGTGAAAGCCACGGGCTTCGCCCGGGATCAGCTATGCCTTGCATGCGTAACCGGGAAATATCCAACACCCTTAGCGCAAAAAATAGCAGACGAAATGAAGAAAAAGTTCTTGGAAGGATACGAGGAAACGGGAAGAATTTACGAGGTAGCACAAGCCATTCAAGGAGCCTAGCGGACAAGATAAATTTGGCTTTAGTGTTTATTCTTGTAATTTGATGGATGTTCGTTATGGAGAAGGTGGGCATCCTAGTTGTTTCTTATGGCGCAAGAGAGGTAGCCATGGTTGACGCTTTCAACCGCAGCACAAATTACAATGTGGAAGTCTATGTCGCGGATAAACAGCGAAACCCCTTCAACGTGAAGAAGGCAGCCAAACACGCTGTTATACCAGACTTAAATGTAGAAGAAATCTGCAAGTTCGCTGAAGCCAACAAAGACAAAATCGACTTCGGCATAGTCGGTCCGGAGAAACCAGTAATAGAAGGCGTCCGAGACCTCGTGGAAAAGCGAACAGGCATACCCGTTATCTGCCCAACAAAGGAATGCGCCATAGAAGCAAGCAAAGTCCAGCAGCGACTATTATTCCAAAAAATAGTGCCAGAAGCGAACCCGCGATTCAAAATTTTCAATTCAAAAGACTACAAGAGCCTAGAAGAAGCTAGAAAGTCTGTTTACAAGTGGCTCGACGAATTAGGGAATGGAGCTGTTGTAAAGCCAGACCAGCCAGCAGCGGGAAAAGGCGTAGGCGTCTGGGGAGACCACTTCACAAATCGCGAGCAACTCTTCGAACATTTCTTGGCAAACTTCCAAGCGGGTCCGGTCATAATAGAAGAAAAAATTGAGGGGGAAGAGTCGAGTTTTCAGGCCTTCTGCGACGGCAAACACCTCATACCATTGCCGGAGACAAGAGACTACAAACGCGCTTTTGATAACGACAAGGGACCAAACACAGGAGGCATGGGCTCCTACAAAGATGTCGGCGACACTCTGCCATTCTTAACCAATGCGGATAGAACCAGAGAAGTAGAAGTTGTCAACAGAATATTCCAGAAGTGGAAGGCTGACAGCACGGCATTGAGGGGCATTCCTTTCTACGTGGCTTTCATGCACACTGGCAAGGAACCTAAAATCCTTGAAAACAACAGTCGACCAGGCGACCCGGAAATAATCAACATTCTGCCAATACTGAAAGACGACTTTGTTGACGTATGCTTCAAAATCTTGGAAGGCAACCTCACCCGTGTTGAAGTAGAAGAGAAGGCAACCGTTGTAACATACAAGGCTCCGCCAAACTACGGCGGATACATAGACGCACATCCACAATTAGTAAACAAAGGCGAAATCGGCAAACCAGTCGACCTAACTAAGGCATACGAGCTAACCAGAAAGTATGACGATAAAATCCGTGTTTATCCAGCGTCCATGGAACTGCGGAACGGCGAAACATACGCCCTAAAATCCAGAGCGGTGGGTGTGGTGGGCATTGGAGATAAGATTGAAGCGGCTAGGCAAATCTCCATGGAAGGCATAAAAGCCATAAAGGGTGGAGCCCTCTGGCACAGAACAGACATAGCATCTAAACAACACATTGAAAAGAGCATAAAGCACATGAGGGAGTTAAGACGCCAACAGTGAAGAGAGTTTTTGTATCAGACTGCGAAGGTCCCATCTCAAAGAATGACAACGCCTTCGAAATCACATCACATTTCGTTCCAGAAGGAGACAAACTCTTCACTATCATAAGCAGATACGACGACGTATTAGCAGACGTTTTAAAAAGACCACATTATAAGGCTGGCGACACCTTAAGGCTGATTTTGCCCTTCCTCAAAGCCTACGACGTTACAGACAGTAAAATACAAGAGTTTTCAGCTAAAAGCCTAATCTTAATCTCAGGCGTAAAGGATTCGTTGCAGTACATCAAAAATGTGTCTCACGCCTTTATCGTAAGCACAAGCTACGAACACTACATAAAGGCTCTGTGCCAAGCCTTAGGCTTCCCATACGAAAACACCTACTGCACGAGATTAAGCATCGACAAATACCACATGACAGAAGAAGAAAAAACCAGACTGAAGAAAATGGCAAAAGAAATCACAACAATGCCCATAGTAGAAATTCCTCCAGAAGCAAAATCCCTAGAAGATTTCTTGGAAAAAGACCGAAAGACGATTCTGCGGCTTGATGAGATGTTCTGGGAGGAAATAGCATGCATGAAGGCTGGAAGAGTCTTCTCTGAAGTTAATCCTGTCGGTGGCGGTGAGAAGGCCGAAGCTGTGAAGGACGCAGCCCGAAGAGAAGGCATGTCATTGGCGGATGTTATGTACGTGGGTGACAGCATAACCGACGTTGAAGCCTTTCGGCTCATAAAGGAGAACCATGGGTTGGCAGTCTCCTTTAACGGTAATCAGTACTCCGTAAAAAACGCTGAAATCGCCGTCTTGTCCGAGCACAGCATAGTAACCGCTGTGATTGCTGATGTATTCAGCAGATTCGGAAAAGAGCAAGCCCTAAGCCTTATCAAAAACTGGAACCGTCAAGGTTTAAAGAAGACCCCGATAAACCAAACCTTGCTTAACAGTCTTTTCAAGTTATATCCCACAGAACTGCCCAAAGCTAAAATAATAACAAAAGAAAATATGGAGACTCTAGCAAAGGAAAGCAGCGAATTCAGAAAAAAGGTTAGAGGAGAAGCCATCGGGAGATTGGGATAGATGGTCAAAAAAGTTGAAATCGAAGACACTTATGCAGAAGCTTTTGATGGCATCTACTGTCGAGTTATTGTGACGGCAGACGACGAAGAAACATTAAAGAGGGCGGCAGAAGATGCCACTGCAACACCCTCAGGAGTCATAGGCAGGGTTGACAGCGGAATTGAAAAATGGTTAAGTGAAAGAGAGACACCTGACAAGCGAAAAGGCGCAATCTTACAATTTTGGAAAGGTTTAGACAAAGGGAAGCCTTTAGAAGATTTGGTTAGGCGTTTTGAAAAAGAGCTTTCTTATAGGATTCGTCAAGACATTTTGGTTAAGCCTTTCACAGCGATCTTTGACGCTTTATCTGGGAAACCTGAAGGAGAAATGGATATGATGGAAAGGGTTGGGCATTGTGGAGACGGGTTTGAGTGGGAAGAACAACGTTATGGCCGTAAAATTATTGTAGTCCCAATTATGATGCCTGACTTTCTCATAGAGCGCTATGTTGGCTATGCACGAGGAATAGCTGGCGGCAACTTCTGGTACATGTGTAAAACAAAGAAGGCGGTAACGGATGCTGGGGAAAAGGCACTAGAGGCTATAGGTCAAATTGAGGGGGTGATAACTCCTTTTGACGTTTGTTCGGCGGGCTCAAAACTTGAAACTCGTTTTCCATGGATAGGACCAACGACAAACCATCCGTATTGCCCTTCTCTAAAAAAGAAACTTGACAAGGAATCAAAGGTGCCTGAAGGCGTCAACTACATCCCCGAAATAGTGATTAATGGTGTCTCACTGAAAGCCGTCAGAGAAGCCATGAAGGCAGGCGTAGAAGCAACGCTAAATGTTGATGGCGTGGTAAAAATCTCTGCTGGAAATTACGGTGGAAAGCTGGGCGAATACAAGATTTATCTTCGCGAGCTGTTTCCATGAGCCGTTTCGACGCCGTTGGATTCGGCGCGCTGAACGTGGACAAACTCTTCAAGGTGAATAAGATAGCTAACGCAGAGGAAGAAAGCTTCATACTAGATTGTGAAGAGGTTTGTGGGGGCTCGGCAGCCAACACCATCGTGGGCTTGGCTAGGCTTGGCTGCAGGGTGGGCTTTATAGGAAAGGTTGCTGATGACAGAGAAGGCAAAATGCTCGTTGAAGATTTTCGAAGGGAAGGCGTGGACACAAAAGGCATAACTCACGCAAAGCATGGCAGAAGCGGAACGGTCATGGGTTTTGTGGACGAAAAGGGCGAGCGGGCATTATACGTTGACCCGGGCGTAAACGACACAATAGGGTTCAACGAAATAGACAAGGACTATGCGTCACGCACACGCTTTTTGCATTTAACATCCTTTGTTGGAGAGAAGTCTTTTCAAACCCAGAAAAAACTCGTTGAAACATTTCCCAAAGACGTTAAAATAAGCCTCGACCCAGGAGAATTGTACGCAAGAAAAGGATTAGCGCTGGAGCCAATAATAAAGCGAACTTTTGTTTTAATGCCAAACATGAACGAACTTGAAATATTAACCAAAGCAGCTGACTATAAAGAAGGCGCTGAAGTTCTGCTCAAAAAAGGCGTGAAAATAGTAGCTGTGAAATTGGGCAACAAAGGATGCTACGTGACAGATGGAAAGAAAAGCCACCATATAGAAGCCTTTAAAGTGAAAGTTGTTGACACAACAGGCGCTGGCGACGCCTTTTGTGCCGGCTTTCTTTATGGCTTGATTTCTGGCAAAAATCTTTCTGAATGTGGAAGAATTGGCAATTTCGTGGGTTCAAGATGTATAATGAAAATGGGCGCAAGAAAAGGATTGCCCAGACTCATAGACTTGATAAAAAATAAGCTGACATGAGGATGCCATGCATTTTCTTAGCCTAATTTTTTCCAACTAGTCAAATAAACTTTCCGAAGATTAGTTTTCCATCACTAACAGAAGTGAATGAGGATGGTTCTATGGTGCACCTTCAATTCTTGATGGGATAACCTAAAATGATGAGCATTTTATAGAAGGCTTTCGGGCGTGACCCTTTTCACATCAGGCACCTTGTCAAAGTCTTTATCATGACTTATGATGTTCACTATGCCGTTTTCCTTCATTGCCCGTAAAGCCAATGCGTCATCAAAGTCTAAGCCAAAATTTTTCATATAAGTTGTGGCCATAATTCTATCAAGTAAGGTAGAGAAGTGAATGGAAAGCCCCTTATATCCGAGAAGACTTGAAAGGAATGTCCTGATTTCGTTGTACTTCTTCCCATAATTTTCCATAATGATTACAATGGTGTCAACAGCGAAATCTAAAGCCATGCCTTTAAGGTCGCCACGATGAAATTTCCTAAGCACTTCCTCGCAAGGATAGGCTTTTCTCTGTCCCAACTCCACTTCTAGAAAAATATTTGCGTCTATAAGAAACTCAGCTTCTCTGGAGAGCTTTGACTGCTCTGATCTTTCTGGCTTCATGTTGAAGTTCCACTCCGCTTTTCTCCAAACCAGTGAGCATGCCCCTGATTACGCTTACAGGGTCTTCGGGGACCTCAACTTCTCTAAGAATGATTTCATGTTTCCTCATCCAATGAACAAAAGCTTCTTCAGCAGCCTTGCTTATGGAACCTCTTCCATATCCGTAAATCATCATTGCCAGCCGCCTAAACTTTTCCTCGACATCATCCCGCACATATACTTTAATTCCAGCCATTGAAGCACCTAAATTTCCAAAAGGAACAAAGATATAAAAACCTTTAGATACAAAAGCTCTGCACATTCTTTGCTATTCCATCCAGAAGGTTTGGGATTAACCTAACCTTTCCTTTCCAGATAGCTAACTATGCTTTCGAAGATTAGTTTGCCATCTCCGTATTGTGGCATCTGCTTTTGTCTCATCCAGTCTGGTTGTTGCCACCAGTGGAAGGCTCTTTCAGGGTGCGGCATCAAACCAAATATTGTTCCTTCCGGATTGCATATACCTGCAATGTCTAAGAAAGAGCCGTTGGGGTTTGTTGGAAAACGCCTCTTCGGGTATTCGCCATCCTTGTCACAGTAGCGGAAAACCAGCTGGTCATCTTCATAAAGCCTTTCTAAGAACTGTTTTTCCTTTTCCTTTGCGAATATGAATCTGCCTTCTGAATGCGCCACAGGCATTCGCAACGTCTTTCCCTTCGGGATGTTCCATGTGAATATGCATTTCCTTCCGTTTTCGTGTTTGAGGTAAATCCAACGACAGTTGTAGCCAGGCGGAAAATTAGTAGCCAATGCAGCCTCTGGATATCGGCTTATTCCATCAAACCCCGGAAGCAAACCAGCCTCAACAAGCACCTGAAAGCCGTTGCAAATGCCTAGGATGGGGCGATTTTCGTCAACAAAGGCTTTCAACTCTTCACCCAATTTAGCCAATATCCACTTGGCCCATATCGCTCCAGCCCTCACATAATCCCCGTAGGAGAAGCCACCCGGAAAAACCAAAGCGTGATATTCCAGTAGGTTTCGACGGTTAACCAGCTCGTTCACGTGCACAACATCCACTCGAACACCGAGCTCCTCAAAGGCACGTTTAGTCTCCGCATCACAGTTCGTTCCTCCTACACGCAAGACGCAGACCTTAATCTCTTCCCTTTTCATGACTTAAACCCCGCTGCTGAATGTTCGTTTCCAAACCGCCGACAAATCGCTGAGTGAGGCATCCACAACAACTTTGCTATCTATTCCATAGATGCATAGGCGCGAAGTCTTCGTAACCCTGCCTATTTCAGCATAAACCTTCCCCTTCATTAAAGCCTCAAACTCTTCTCTCGCATCTCGCGAAACTTCTACTAGAAAGCGGCTGTTAGATTCTGAGAACAAAAGGAAATCGTTTCGGTTTACATTTCGTCTAGGAACTTTCTGCAAATGCAGTTCCATTCCAAACCCGCCTGCAAAAGCCATCTCCGCCGAAGCCACAGCCAAACCACCCTCAGACAAGTCGTGGCAAGCCCTCACAAGTCCCAAATCAATGGCTCTTGTAACAGCCCTAAACGTTTTTCTGGCTTGAGAAGAGCGTACCTTCGGCGCGTTTTTTCCAAGAAAACCCTTAAGTTTGTAGTATTCTGAACCACCTAACTCATTATAGGTTTGTCCAACAAGGTAAATGGGGTTATCTGGCTCTTTAACATCCATCGAAACCGTTGAGCGAACGTCAGGGACTATGCCTAAAGCCGTGATTAAAAGGGTCGGCGTTACCGGTCCAAGCGGAGACTCGTTGTAGAGGCTGTCCTTTCCAGAGATGAACGGCGTTTTGAAAGCAGTTGCAAAATCGTAGCACGCTTCACACGCTCTAACGAGGCTGCCAAGCCTTTCTGGTTTTTCAGGGTTGCCCCACGTGAAGTTGTCAAGCAATGCTATTCTTCTGCCGCCAACCGCCACATTATTCCTTATTGCCTCGTCTATGGCTGAGGCTGCCATCCAATAAGCATCTATTTTCCCATAATTCGGGTTCATTCCGCACGAAATCGCTATGCCTTTCCAAGAACCTTCTAGAGGCTTTATTACAGCCGCATCGTTGGGTCCACTATGCTCCCCGTGGAGTGGCTTGAGCACAGTGTTTCCTTTCACCTCGTGATCGTATGTGCGTATAACGTTTTCCTTGCTTGCAATATTGGGCGAGGACAAGAGCTGCAAAAGTGTTTCTGTTAATTTCTCCGGCTTTGGAAAAGAAGGCTCTTCAAAACTTGCGGGCTTATACTCCGCGGTTTTCACGGCTTTTGGCGGTTCAAAAAGGAATGGAATGTCCATCTCGGCAACTTTTTCGCCGTGATAATAAATCCGTAAGAGATTGTCTGCAGTGTACTTTCCAATAGCAGTGGCTTCCACGTCTTCACCTCTAAAGATTTCCAAAACCTTTTCGACATTTTCAGGTGGCACGGCCAAAAGCATTCTTTCCTGTGATTCGGAAACGTAAATTTCCCAGGGAGCCAAACCAGGATACTTCAGCCGAACCTTTTCGAGCCCTATGATTGCGCCACAGCCAAACCTTTTTGCTGTTTCGCCGACGGCGGATGACAAGCCGCCACCGCCAAGATCTGTGATGGCGGATGCAAACTCAAGGTCTCTGATCGTGATTATCGCTCTTTTCAGCTTCTCTTCCTCAATTGGGTTTGCAATCTGAACTGCAGGGCGTGAAATTTCTTCCGATTTTTCTGTCAGCTCGGCGGATGCGAAGGTTACACCGTGAATGCCGTCGCTGCCTGTTCTTCCTCCAGCCAGAACGATAACGTTGTTGGGTTTGGCGTTTCTCCTAAATTTTTTCAGCGGGAGCAACCCAACACATCCGCAGTAGACAACGACATTTCCCACATAGCTCTCGTCAAAGTATATGGCTCCATTAACCGTTGGAATTCCCATGTTGTTGCCGTAGCTTCCTATGCCAGCTACAACGCCCATGTAAACGTATTTCGGATGTTTTACGCCGGGTGGAAGCATTTCATAATCAAAGTCTAATGGACCGAAGCCCAAAACATCCGTACAGGCTATGGGCTCTGCCCAGACGCCTAAGATGTCGCGGATTACGCCGCCTACGCCTGTTGCCGCGCCGCCAAAGGGCTCTATGGCGGATGGGTGATTGTGGGTTTCAACTTTGATTGCTATTCCGTAGTCCTTGTCAAAGTGGATTATGCCTGCATTATCTTCAAAGACCGAGAAGCACCATTGCGGTTTGATTTCTTTGGTGGCCTTTGCAATGTACGTTTTGAAGAGGCTGTCAACTTCCTTTCCTCTGACTTTTATTTTGCCTTTGAAGGTTTTGTGGAAGCAGTGTTCGGACCATGTTTGTCCTATGGTTTGGAGTTCAATGTCTGTGGGGTTTCGCCCTTTATTCCTAAAATACTCTTTAACGGCTTTCATTTCTTGCGGGTTTAAGCCTATGCCGAGTTCACGGCTTATTTCCAAAAGCTGCTGGTCTGTAGCCTCTAGCATGTTTATTTCAAAAAGTGGGAATGGAGTTTTTCTGCGGGTGTAGAGGCTCGCGGTCATTTTTCCTCCTCGATCACAATTGCATAATTATCCTTTGTCGGGTTTGCCAGAAGCCTCCTGCACATTTCATCAGCCTTCATTTCGGCCTCTTTCATTGACTTAGCCTCCAAAAACACACTGTAAACTTTGTTCACGTTAACACTTTCAACTTTATAGCCAAGTTCCTTCAGCAAACGGGCTGTAGTTTCGCCCTCGGGGTCGCTGTGTCCCGGCTTTAAGCTGACTTCGATTCTTAAGCGGTATCTCATAGGCTAAGTTTGATTTTCAAGGAATTTAAACACTTTTATCATCAACGAAGCAAACTGTTATTTCAAAATCATTTCCACAAATTTTTCCGGATTAAACTCTTCCAAATCCTCATATTTCTGTCCTGTTCCAATAAATAAAATGGGCTTTTGGGTAACGTAGGTTACGCTCAGAGCTGAGCCTCCTTTGATGTCAGCGTCAACCTTGGTCAGTATCGTTGCGTCTATACCTACGCTCTTGTGGAATTCCTCTGCCTGCATGACGGCGTCGTTTCCTGTGAGCGAATCCACGGTTAGAATTGTCAGGTCCGGATATACAATGCGCTTGATCTTCGCGAGTTCATTCATCAAATTTCGGTTTGTCTGCATCCTCCCAGCTGTGTCGATCAAGACGGCGTTTATTCCATGGGCTTTTGCGTGGTTTATTGTGTCGTAGGCCACGGCCGCCGGGTCTGCGCCGTACTTGTGCGTGATCATGCGCATTCCTAAGCGCTTGGCGTGTTCTTCCAGCTGTTCGATGGAGCCTGCTCTGTAGGTGTCGCTGCAGGCGAGAACTACGGAGTAACCCTTTTTGTTTAGGAAGCGGGCGACTTTGGCGATGGTTGTGGTTTTTCCGGTGCCGTTTATTCCGACAAAAACTATGACGAATGGTTCACTCTTTTTACGTTTTTCCTCAACAGTCTCTAAAAAATGTATTTTGTTGTTCGTGAGCATTATCTCCAAGAGGACTTCGCGAAGGTTTTTCTCCACAATTTTTCTGCGGTCTTCGAGGCGTTTGACTTGAACTCCGTCCAAGCGTTTTTCCATCTCGTCGCAGATGCGCTCCGCCACGGGAAAAGCGACGTCGTTCTCTACCAAGCTTATTTTGAACCCTGAAAGGAGTGGGCGTAGGTTTTCAGCCTTAAGCTCGGTTGTGGTAACCTTGTTTACAAGTCCTTTCAGTCCGGACTTCAGCTTCTCAAACATTTTTCGGAGTTTTCTCCTCCCTTAGCTTTGCCACTAAACCCTCAAATTTTTCTCTGTCTTCGCCTATTCTTTCCGCGACTTGGGCGAACTGCTGCTGGAGGGAGATCCTTGTTTTCTCGAGATTTTCTAAACGTTTTTTGACGATTTCCTTTGCTTCTTGCAATGTCTTTTCAACCGAGACTCCGGCACCCATTCCGACGATTACTTTGTCTGGGTTTTCAAGTTTAGCCTTGATGTAGGAGCTGCCGCCTATTGGAACGAGAAGCTCAGAGTTTTCTTTTTCTTTCTCTAGGCCTTCCAGCGCCATACTCGCCATAGTGAGATCTGTTATGACGGCGTTTACCATGCTAATTCTAGACTGAATAGCTTCTGCGGTTTGTTCAAAAAATCTTAATTCAACGCCCAGTCTGCGGAGTTCTTCCTCGTTTTTACTCTCCAACCTTTTCTTCTCCAACAACAAGTTTTTTCAGCAAGGGATTTTCTATCTCCTGGAGTGGAACCTCCTCGACGCCTGTTATCTTTATGTGGAAACGTTTTACCCTGTGCTTGCTTCCCAGTTCGGTGAAAACTTTCTCCACCGCGTGTTCGGGTTTTATGGCTACTACTTCTTTTCTGAAAGAGGTTTTCAAGTTCGGCTTCCGGATTTCACCCATAACTCTGAAAACTTTCACTTTACTCATCTTCCTTCACAACATCCAGAGCATTCCCAATAATAAACATCTCGGGTCCTGTTGTCAAGGAACCAGCCACAGCCGCGTGGCGGTTGCCGATTAAACCAGTGCCGACGTAGGGTATTCCGCAGTTGATGGTGCCCAAGTCAACCGGAACCTTCAAAACGTCTTCCAAGACTTTTCGCTCCGAATCCTTCAACAGAGGATGCGTTAAAACTCCTTTGTTTGTTGCAACAGCCAGCGACCCGACATATGGTAAGCCCGCGATTTCGCAGGGCACAGCCTCAACGCCCAGAGTTTCAGAGGTTTCTTTTATTACAGAAGCCTTTAAACGAGGGTCAACAACCGCGCCGTAATCGTTTGTGAGAACTATGTTTCCGTAGGCGGTTTTTTGTGTCTTCATAACTGTTATGTTTCCTTCAAAAAAAGACTTTATGGTTTCAAGCTCTTCTTCTCGAACAAAGTGGGGAAGCAAAATCCCGTTTGAGTTTGCACTTGCAAGTGCGCCAGCAAGGACTGAACCGCCGATTGATGTTTGTATTAGCTTGACTTTCAGCCATTCTCCAAGTCTCTCAGCCTTTTTAAGCGGAACCAATTTCGGAACTATAACAATTTTGTCTGTGGCGAGGGAATACACGCCTATGCTTGCGCTTCCGACAAGACTGGACAAGTAAATAGCCAAATCAGTCTCCTTCTAGTGGATTGTTTCTAAACTTTTGCTTTTCTGCAATAGTATCAGCCAAGTTTATAGTTTTTCCTTTCCTTTTTAAGTCTATTTAAGGTCAATTTTCAAGTTTAGCGTTTTTGTTCAAGATAGAAGCATGATTTATAAATTTTGCAAATTCTAAACGAAAGATTATGGTTAGTCATACTTTAGTTAAAGATGTTTTGATGGAACTTGGAGAAGAAACAGAATATTATACTATAAAATCCGGCGATTTGAACCTTTGGATATCAGACCTGAAAAGAGACATAAAACGTATAGGCCTCTCCGTGGGTTCAAACCCTACCCCCCAGCACTAAACAACCGAGTGGAGGTTTAAATTCTCGGTTTCCCGCAGGTCAGGTTATCGGTAATTCTTGATTTGCATAAGCAAACTCTCAAATACTATTTTTAAGCATTGTTTTTCTATGAGATTGCCCATACAAATTGAAGCAATCTTGTTTAGGAGGAGGAATTTCAGGATTGAGTATCTGTTTGTTAAGAGAATACCTGAAAGAGATGGTTTTTGGCAGCCCATCACTGGTGGAGTAGAACACGGAGAGACCAAAATTGAGGCTTTGAAGAGAGAGATTAGGGAAGAAACTGGAATAAAAAATCTTGTCAGAATAATAGAGGATGTATATTGTTTTGAGTTGTCAACTCCTCTCCATGAAAAAGAGCATGTATATGGTGTAGAAATTTTGCCGACAGAGAAGATTGTTCTTGATAAAAGAGAACATTCTGAGTTTAGGTGGTGCAGTTTTCAAGAGGCTCTAGGACTGCTGAAATGGGAGGGAAACAAAGAAGCGTTAAGAAGGCTCAACAAGATATTGAGGGAATAGTGCACTTTCATAGGATTAGCAGACTCCGAGAATTTAAACGGAGATTTAAACCTACCCCCCGCACCATCTTTCATCAGCCATTTTCGCTCAAATTCCGCTCATTTTGAGCGTAGAACAGAGTTCAAGGCGCAAGGTGCTAACTTCCGCATTTGCATTCGGTTAACTTGTTTCACCCAATTTCAGAGCCAAACCTGCATAAAACTACAGAACACACCACCCACATGTTTGGCTCCAAATAGAGGGGTTACTCGCAACTGCATACACACAAAAACAAATACGTTTAGTCTCATTCAAGGCAATCAAATCTCAGACAAAAATTCTCTGGTCATTCCCTCTTCAAGAATCCCCCTGATCTTAGCCACAAATTCCCTTGCATCGGTTAAAGCTCTCTCAGCAAGTCCTTTTTGCGTTATGAAACTTATATCATACGAAGCCTTTTCTCTCTCTTCCTTCTTCTTCACAAGCTTCTGTACATCCTGTTTTGCCAGAGCTGCTATTAAATCCAAGGAAATCAAGTGTTCTTCCCCAAGTCTCTTCTTCTTGTGCACGTAATAGTAAATCAACGCACAAACCGTTGCTACATGAGTCTCGCCCTCTTTTCTGACAGCTGCCAAGGCTGCTAGTGATGCTTGGTACATTGCATAATAGCAGATGGTAATTACCCAGTCAAAATAATTCTCACCTTCATACCTGAAAGACGCTTTGCTCTCATGCATGTCAAAAACCTTGTTTGCTAGGTCCAGATTATGATAAGCTTTCCTTAAATGTCCTAAAACATTCTCTTGAGCAATTCTTTTTGGTAAGGTTTTGATGGCTGCTATCTTTGGCTTTTCAAAAAATTCCATCGACCTTTCGCATAGCTTAGCGCTTCGCAGCCAGTCTTCCCATGTCGGTAACCTTGTCATCGAATCACCTTTGCAAGTAGATGATAGTACCTTTCTTGTCCAAAGAGCACAATACCGTCTTTTAACACATCGGCGGCAATTCTCTTTCTATCTTTAATACTCTGCTCAAAATCTTTTGCCATCATACCAGCTGGCACGAGCTTTGCAGGATGCCTTCCGCCGACTTCACCGGCCAACCTATCAACAGAATCCATCAGTTTCTTGAACTGTTCCTCTTCAGAATTTGGTACTAAGACAAGAATATCAATATCGCTTCTTGGAGTGGCTTGACCTCTGGCTATACTTCCAAACAGTATTACGGACTGCACCTCAGGAACGAAGTCAGAAACCCTTTTTGTGAAATCTTCCAGAACCCAAGCAAGGCTTCTATTCGCTTTGTAAAACTTTTCCCTTCTTTCGGTCTCAAAAAGCTCGCATAATTTTCTTGTTCTTGGGTTTGCCAAATTAAGCTTGTAAAACTTTTCTCTACCTTCTGACCTTTGTTGAATCATCTCTCCCTCCACAAGCTTGCTGAACTCTTTGGACACAACCCATGTGCTGACTTTGGCAAGTTTAGCCAATTCCCTTGTATAGTACCACTTTTCAATGTTCGAATGCATGGCCCTTAGAATAGAGATAACCTTTGGTGTAAGCACTTCAGACATAATTCTTAGCTTGTTGCCGACGCTTATATTTGTTTGGTTTTCAAAACGTACGTTTGGTTTTCAAAACAAGAAACTCTAACCAAACCAAGTTCTTCTTTTAATCTTCTCCCCTCCGCCTCCACACCCAACTTCAGAGCAACCCTGCAAAGCATAGCACAACCAGACATATTTGGCTCCAAATAGACGGGCTACTCGCAATTGCACACACAAAAACGCCCACTAATCTCCTTCAGCCAAATAAACAGTCACATTGCCCTCTTTATCTTTCGCAGCCCTCACCCTAATCTTCCGCGGAGGCTTCTCTATCCCCCTGGTCCAAACCCTTTCATTCACCTCGTTGCTAATACTAAGCTTTTTAGGCTCTCCTTCCTCTTCTCCTTCTCTCGGAGCCTCCAGCTTCATATGCTTCGTCACAAAACTCTTTATCATTCGCATGGCTCTTGGCGCCCTCTTGTTTGGTGGCATAATCCACGCTTTACTCAGGGGAATCGTGTACATTCTCTCTTCGACTATTTCTTCTTCCTCTATCTTCTTTTCTCGGGGCGGTGGTTTAGCCTCTTCTTCGATTGGTGTTGGTTTCTCTTCCTCGGCTTCAACAGCCTCCTCAAGCGTTTCCTCTTCTTCTTCCTTGATTTCTTCGGCTTCCGCCTCTCTGGCAGTTTCAGCTAGCTCTGTTTCCTCTTCCTCAGTTTTCTGTCCCTCTTCCTCCTTCTCTTCTTTCATTTGGCGTTTCCTCCTAAGCCTTTATTTTTCTGGTTCTCCACTGCCTTCTTTTGGGATGTGTTCTGAATTTTCCAGCTGTTTTTGCTATGACCCATGTTGGAACAGCCTTTTTCTGTTTTCCTGCTCTTGCTAGTCTCCGTTTTTTTGCTGTCGGCTTGTTTCGTGCCATGTCCTATATCCTTCTTATTTTTGTTTCACGCTTTTGAGTTTGCAGCTGGATTAGTATTTGCTTTAGCTGCGTGTCTGTTAGGGGTATTGGCAACTTTCCCTGTTGTGCCAGTTGGATGAGCTGCAACTCCAGCTGTTCTGTGAACTCCGGTCGCACCATCTTCAAGTTTGTGAGCCTTTGCCTAGCCTCTGGAGTTAATACCTTTCTCAGCAGGGCTTGTTTCTGCAGTTCTAGCTGCTGCTCCATCTGAGCTTGTCTCTGTTCTTCGGCTATTTTCTGCTGTAACGCTAAGAGCTTCCTCTTGCGGAGCTCTTCCAACTCATCCTCCGCCATTTTCATTCTCCCTTCTGGTATTTCTCTAATTCCGGCATCGTTTTCATCAGTTCCTTGCCTACTTCTTCGGCTAGTTCTTGGAGAAGCTTTCTACCTTCCCGTGTCACTATTCTTCCACGAGGTTTCAGTGTTTCAACCAACCCCGCGGCTTCCAGCTGTTGAAAGGCTTTCCTTATTATGGCTCCACCCGCTTTGACAGTATGTTCTGGGTTAACGCCGAAATCTTTCCTTCCTCCATAGTCAACCCTTAATCTCTCCAAGCCTATTGGTCCGTGAACGTAGATTTTTCGTAACAGTGAGGCGCATCTGATATACCACCAGTCTGGGTTTTGAGGCTGCCTTTGAACATGTGCTCCAGTTTTTAGAAAACTCGCCCACGGGGGCGGATTCACTTCATCCACGTTGTCTCTTAGATACTTGGCTAGTTTTTCGATGAGTTTGGACGCTGGAACATCGTGGGGGGTTATCAAGACTGCTTGTCCTCTCAACTTTTCCTTCAGTAAATCATGAAGCCAAATATAAATCTATAGTGGTTTAATTGGTGTTGTGCAATAAGGAGGGTATGTGAACGAGAGAGTTAGAAGCCCAGCAATCAAATCCTAAGGCTTTTCTAAAGAAGACAAAAGAAATGACTTTATGTCCAGTGGATTTAGCTCAACTGGCTCAACTGTTAATGGATGAAGGATATTTAAGATATTCAAGAAGCCCAAAACCAATCCACGACATATACCAGAAGGAATATTGGGCTTACTATCCTCGAATGAGAATAGGAAAATTCGATAGAGAAGACATTGAACACTTCGCAAAATTACTTAAAGTTAAACCCAGTCGTTATGGAAAAGAGTGGAGGATAGAAATTGCGGGCGACAGAGTAATGGCAGTGTTAAAGCAAATAAAGCCATACATAAGAGGAGAGAAACTATCACAAGTCGAGATGATATTAGATAATGGCAAATTCTACATTCCAAACACGACAACAGAACAGTTCCCGTATGTCTTAAGCTTAGTCAAGCCAGAAAGACTTAGACATTACTTAACAAAAAAGGTAACAATAACTCCCGCCCCTCCGAGAACAGCAAGCCCGACCCCGATGGAAATGCAGCAAATGAGAGCACTAAGGGCTCAAGGACTGAGCCTAAGAGAAATAGCCCGAATAGTAGGCTACACCGCTCCCACAGTCGGAAAATACCTGAAAATGTAAAGACCCCAGCTCGCTTTAAAGTGTCAAAGTCTTACGATAAGTCGCTATTTGGATTTTTTAAATAATGTTCCATTATCGGATTGCACTTTGACATGGAAAAACATCCAAAAATTCACGGTTAAACTTGTAAGAAAATAGAGGCAAGACGAACTACCAGATTTGAGAAAAATGTATAAAAAACTGTCGAAGGAAATCGAGAAATCAAGACAGCTGAAAAAGTCGGAATCGTAGGTAAATGGATAGAAAGTCTAGAGACGTACAGAATTACATGCGAAGAATATGTGCACTTATGGTCAAAGACTGAACAATTGGGCGTCAAAAACTGGAGAAAGGAAGCTACTCTTTAAATCGGGTTCCTTGGGAGAATTTGGTATCGAGAAGAAAGGAACTATGTGTGATAATAAAGGCTTTCACTTTTTGCGGCGTTTGTAAAGCATGAAGGTGTGGCCTCTAACCTCCGCTAATGAGGCTTCTGTTTGTTCAGCGATTCTTGAGGCGATTTGCTTGGCTTCGTCCTTTTCAAGGGCGCTTTTCAGGATTCTAACCTTAACCATTTCCCTTTTATCTAGTTGCTTCTCGATTTCCTTTATCAGTTCTTGTGAAACTCCGCTTTTGCCAACCCATATTGTGGGTTTTTCTCCGCTTAGTCTGCGTTTGGTGCGGCGCTTCATTTTAGAAGTCAGTTTGCTCAAGGCTTTGGTCTCCCCTTCAGCGGTATCCGCGTCCGCTTACCGCATTTCAGACAAGTGATCACCACATGGGGTTCTCTCCGCTGCTTTATTCGTACACGACAGTTCACACCTGGCAAAATAAAGCTTTTACAGTGCCTGCAGACTTGGCGCCTGTACTCCCTCGGCAAACGAACCTTGGCTGCCATGGCTAGCTTTCTGGCAGTGTCCACGTAGCGCTGCGCTAAAGAAGCGTCTTCGTGAAAGGTTTCCTTTGCCAGACGGAAAAGTGTGTGAATACGTTGCATGGCTATGCGCTTGATAGCGTCATTCATTCCTCAGCTTTACTCCGATTCCAGCGGACCATACCCGCCTTAACGAAATTTGGAGTGGTGCGGGGGGTGGGACTTGAACCCACGGAGGCCTACGCCAGAGGATCTTAAGTCCTCCCCCTTGTCTTAGGCTTCTGACCTGCCTATTTAGACCTGGCTCGGGTACCCCCGCAAAGCCACTAATTGTTGAAAACACACAAGCAGTTTAAGTTTTTGCAGAAAGAAAATGCATTAAGGTTTAAAATCCGCTTTTGCTTAGTACTTTTGGGGCGGGTAGCCTAGTACGGATAGGGCGCAAGCCTCCTAAGCTTGTGGTCGTGGGTTCAAATCCCACCCCGCCCGCTACAAAGAAACTACAGGTTTTTGTTCGTAAGAAAACCCACATTTGAAGTCGAATGTTCGCGTGGCATCAGAAGTTCAACCTATATATAAGGGGGTATAGGTCTCGCAGAGAGCAACAGTCAAAAGCAACATTCTGGTGCGGTCGCCGGGATTTGAACCCGGGTCGTCAGCGTGGGAGGCTGATGTCCTAACCAAGCTAGACTACGACCGCCGAATTTGTATTTACAATGCAATTTGAAGAAGATTCGACATAAATCTTGTGTCTCATAAAGAATGAAGAAAGATGTGTGGGCTATCTAGATTTTGTTATATGGACGTTTCTGATTAGCACATACGGCGATAGGGAAGGCGGCTCTGCTTCCCCCCACCAGTGCACATGTTGCCTTTCCTTTGACACACCCGCAATGTTGATTAGTAAGCTAAGGGCGTTGTCGCTTATGCGTATATCTTTCAACGATTGTTTTATTTCGCCGTTTTCCACCAAGAAAATGCCGTCTCTGGGGATTGTTGAGAAATCGCCTTTGGCATAGTTCTGGAAACGCGTATACCACGTGTTTGTCAAGTAAAGCCCCTGTTTCACCTCTTTTAAGAGCTCATCCTTAGTCATGTCTCCGGGGTTCATTTCAACATTCCATGGAGTCGGAACAACCAAACCAGCGTTGCCCGTCGTCTCGGTTTTGAATATTTTGGCTGTAGAGGTGTTGTGAAGATAAGTTTTCAGCACGCCATGATCGATAATGACGTTCTCCCTCGCCGGAACCCCCTCATCGTCGAAAACGCGATTAGCCAAAGAGTAAGCAGAAGGATTATCTTTCAACGTCACGATTTCAGGCGCCACTTCTTTACCAAGCCTATCGACGAAAACTGACAACTGAACCATCACGCGAAAAGCGGAAGCCATCGAAGCCCAAACAGCAAGCAACGAGCCAAAAATCAAAGGATCAAAAACCACATCATAGACGCCCTCATCGCCAGCCCTCGGATTTTTGGCTAATCTGGCAATTTCCCCAGCCTTCTTCCCAGCCCTTGCAGGGCCAAAATCCTTAAGCGTAGAGCTGCATTCAACACCGTGGCCTGATGCTTCCCTCTGGGAAAAAGCCCTTATCGAAAGCTCAATGGCAGACCTGCTATCAACTACCACAGGCCCTTCTGAAGAAACCAAGTAGACATCCTCAAACTTAGTGAAGAGGATACCGCCGCTTTCAGTTTTAGAGCCAGCTTCCTTTTCAGCTGCATTTATCGCTTCGACGGCATAGTCTGTCAAGTTTTCAAGATCTCTAAGCTTTTTATCCGCCTTACTCTTTGCATATCGGAAGTTTCCCTTTGCAAAACCTCCAAACATCGGATTCTCCTTTGAAACCTTCGCCAGGTCCAAAAGTTTTTTAAGGTTCGCGTCAACATCCTTGAAGTTCCATATTTGAGTTGCCACCACACGCTTTTTCCATGCCAAAGCCACATCTGTAACATAATCATTCCACGCAACAGTGATATCCACTTGGTTGTCGCTGAAACGCACCTGCCTGTACCTGCCAAAAGTCGTCTTAGCGATAACTTCGTCTACGCCTAATGCTTTCGCTTTCTTAACGATCTCATCAGTTTTGCTAAGGATATCGTTCATTTTATATACACCTCTCTGAGTCTAATGCAAGGCCCGCCAGTATAAACAGGAATCCCTTGTGCGGGGTCGCCTTTTCCACAGGTAGCCGCGTCAAATTCAACATTTTTAGAAACGGCGTCCACGGCTGTCCAGAACTTTGGAGTTGTGGTTTCGATTACTGGCCGTGCAACGGGATGCTTTAGCGCTCCATTTTCTATCAGGTAGGCTTCCCTCCCTACGTAGCGTTGGTTGAAGCGTTTGTCATCTATGTTCCATTCTGTAAAAGATTTCATGTAAACACCGTACCTCACATCTTCAATTAACTCTTCCTCAGTTGCATCGCCCGGAAGAACAAACGTGTTTGCCATGCGAACTATCGCTTCTCTGTCATAGTTAACGGATCTTGAAGAAGCATTGCTAGTTGTGCCAAGCTTGGCTGCCGTTTCTCTGTTATGCAAAAACTCATTTATGATCCCCTTTTTGTATAGATACCTCCGTCTTGCCTTAACGCCTTCATCGTCATAGGCGTAGTAGCCATAACTATGCTCTATCGTGGGATCATCAACAATTGTGACAATATCGCTTCCAATTCTTGTACCAATCCAGTAGGGGCCGCCTTTGAATATGAAAGACCTTCCAGCTTGGCTCATCTCCCGCCCCGTAATTCTATCAGCTTCCATGGGGTGGCCGCAAGATTCATGGGACGCTATCCCAGTGACTTCAGGACCGCAAATTAAGTCCATAATCCCAGGCTTTATGGCTTTTCCCTTAGTTATAACGTCCTTCAGAACTTTGGCGTCGTGGATCATTTTTTCAGTGATTTTCCATTTATGGAAAGCTTCCCATCCGCCGCTGTAGCCAAATTGTTCGGACGCTTGCTCGGTCTTCCCGTTTTCAGCGACCGTAATAAAGACATAAGCGCCTATCTTTGGGATAAAGGAAGAAATGCGGGACCCCTCAGAGTTGACATAATACTTCGATATTAAATCTATTGTACAGGAAGACATGGTGGCAACAACATTTACTCCACACGAAGACAAGGACTTGTCGATATCTACGAACTCTGATATTTTTTCCTCCGGTGAAACATCCTCCATTTTTTCTTTTTGGTCAACAGTCCACTTTGTTTCTACGCCTCTTTCTTTGGCAAAGACTATTTTCTCTTTTCTATTCGCAAGCTTGGCGTATCTGAACGCCAGATTCACTATTTCCTTTGCTTCTTCCCTAGTCCATTTGTTTGTTGAAGTAAAACCTATTCCTCCATCTGCTATAATTCGCACACAAAAACCGCTGTCAACCGCTGAGACGTATGCCTCAAGAATTCCGCTTCTTAACATAAGTCTCTCTTGCACTTGCCTCTGCGCCCTCACTTCGGCATATTCAACTTCCTTACCCTTCGCGTATTCCAAGGCATAATCAACGATATCTTCTTCCATTTTTCCACCTTTCTGGAAACTACAATTGTGAGGAAAAAGAGGATAAAACCTTTTAGGTTAAATCTTTTAGCTTCTCTCAGAACCCTAAGGAAAGGGAGAGAACTTCATTGAAAAAGCGTCCAGAAGTGAACACATACTTTTGGCAAGGAAATGAAGCTTGCGCCGAGGCAGCGATAGTTGCAGGATGCCGCTTCTTTGCTGGGTACCCAATAACACCCTCAACCGAGATAGCGGAACACTTGTCGAAAAGGCTTCCCCAAGTTGGTGGAATAGCCATTCAAATGGAGGATGAGTTAGCCTCTATAGGCGCAGTTGTAGGTGCAAGCTGGACTGGCACCAAAGCGATGACCGCAACCTCTGGACCAGGTTTCGACTTGATGCAAGAGACTCTAGGTTGGGCGTTTATGACCGAAACTCCATGCGTAATAGTTGACGTTCAGAGGACAGGACCAAGCACAGGTCAAGCAACCAAATGTGGACAAGGCGACGTCATGCAGGCACGATGGGGAACCCATGGCGACTACTCCTCCATTGCGCTCTCTCCAAACTCCGTACAGGAAATGTTCGAACTGACAATCAAAGCATTTAATCTAGCCGAGAAATACCGCACGCCAGTAATCCTTTTGGCAGATGAAATCGTCGCACATATGAGAGAGAGAATAATCGTGCCTTCAATGGGAAACATAGAGACAATCCACAGAAGAAAACCTGAACCAGGTGAAAAGGCGTTTTTTGGTTTAGAAGAAATTCCGCCGATGCCGTCTGTTGGAGAAGGATTCAACGTGGCCGTTACCGGATCAACTCATGACGAATATGGAATACGTTTTACGGCAGATCCTACAGTTCACAGGAGACTTGTAGAAAGGCTTAACGACAAAATACAGAAACACGCAGAGGAAATAGCCGATGTGGAAACCTACAACGCCGATGACTGCCAAATAGGCATCGTGTCCTTCGGCTGCACTTCGCGTGCAATTTATGAAGCCGTTGAAATGGCAGAAGCGAGAGGACTGAAGGTAGGATACACACGCCTAAAAACCATTTGGCCTTTCCCAGAGAAAGCCGTCAGGGAATTGGCCGAAACAGCAGATAAGGTTATTGTTCCTGAAATGAATTTAAGGCAATTATTCTATGAAGTTCAGCGAGTTGCAAACGGTTCGGCAGAGGTCATCCCCCTCAACAAGATTGAGGGTGGAGAATTGATCACACCGGAAGAACTGTTCGAAAAAATTCAGGAGAGCACCAAAAATGAGTGAGTCTTTTTCTGTCCGAAAATACTTAAGGGATCTACCATTGCCTTTTTGTCCGGGTTGCGGTGGATTCACTGTGATGAGTGAATTTTTACGAGCCGTCCACGAATTAGGCCATGAAAATTTGAGCAATTTTGTTTTCTGTAGCGGAATTGGCTGCTCCTCATGGATTCCTTCGCCGTACTTTATGGCGGACTCCGTGCACACTCTCCACGGAAGAAGCATACCTGTCGCAACTGGAATTAAACTTCTGCAGCCAGACCTTAACGTAGTTGTCTTCGGCGGAGACGGCGACATAGTTGGCATAGGCTTAAGCCACTTCATACACGCGGCACGAAGAAACATGGACATACTTGTCATAATGGTTAACAACATGGTCTACGGCATGACAGGCGGCCAGGTTGCCCCCACAACCCCGTTTAAAGCAAAAACAACAACAACCCCTTACGGAAGCTTTGAGCATCCATTGGATGCCGCTAGACTGGCTACTACGGCAGGGGCTTCTTATGTATCACGTTGGACAACCGCCCACCCAAAAGAACTTAAAGAATCCATAAAAAAGGCGCTAAAAATGAAAGGCTTCAGATTCATAGAAGCCGTAAGCCAATGCCCCACAGCCTTCGGAAGAAGAATAGGGTTTAAAGACGCTGGAGAAATGCTAAAATGGTTCAAAGAAAAAGCCATCCTAATCGCGCAAGCAGAAAAATTGCGTGAGGACGATTTAGTTGGAAAAATTGTTGTGGGAGAATTTATCCAGAGACAGCGGCCCACACTTGTCGAGACCCTGTACAAAACAATTGAGGAGGCACGGAAAGAAATTGAAAAGGGTTGAAGTAAGAATTAGTGGGCTTGGCGGGCAAGGCGTAGTTCTAGCAGGACAAATACTAGGCAGAGCAGCCGTCTACGATGGAAAAAACGCAGTTCAAACACAAAGTTATGGGGCTGAAGCCAGAGGAAGCACAGCCAAAAGCGAAGTAATAATATCGGACGGCAAAATCGGTTTTCCGGCCGTTAGGAAATGCGATATACTGATCGCGATGAATCAAAGGGCCCTTGACAGGTACCTTAAAGATTTAAAGGAAGATGGCGTGCTAATAGTCGACAGCACCTACGTAAAGAAAATCCCTGAAGTTAAAACAAAAGTGTTCAAAATTCCAGCCACAGAAAGCGCTGAAAAAACATTTGAGACGAATATCTACGCAAACATGTTCATGCTTGGAGCTTTAATAAAGGTTACAAACATAGTTAGCGGAAACTCCATTGAGAAAGCTATAGAAGATACCATGGGAAAAAAACTCGCGAATATAAATAAACAAGCATATAAAAAAGGACAAGAGCTGATCCAATAAGGCATTCTGAGAAACTGTTGGAGCCCTGAAAACACTGCGGCGATCGACATCTAGGTAAAAACATTCAGGACACACTTCGATTTTCACCAATTGTCGCAAAACAAAATTTAAGATGCGTACAAGTAGGTTATGTGCTCTTTACGACTGAAAACTTTAAAATCGTGCAATTTCTTCTGAACTATATATGCTGAAAAATACGAGCAAAAAGACAAATGAGGCTCAGAATTTATTACCTATCTTTCTTCCATTCCTTTAGTGCTTGTTGTCGCTCTTGCATGTGCACGTTTTGAAAGGTAAGTGGTAGTTATTAAGAAGATTGCCGTGGTGGCTGCGAAGATGTACATTAGGCTTTGTACATTGCGCATATTTTTAGAGTAATTCAATAGATATTCCTGATAAGAGTTATTTAGTCTGTGGTAACTTTCCTGAAGTATTGTATAATTGTTTAGGAGAACGCTATAGTTGATTAGAAGGTCATAATACGTTGCGTTTAGGTTATTGAGATCCACCTTCAATCTGTCGTATTTGACGAGTAGTTCGCTGTAAATTATTGTAACGGTGTGGCTGCTGTGAGTATAGGTAAAATGTAAATAAGCATATGTCTCATTTGAAATGTTAAGCAAGGTTGGAGTGATTTCTTTATCATCAAATAGTACGATAAATGGATAGTTCATTAACATGGTTGGAATGGTGATTCTACAGGAACCGACTGTGCCGGCTTCGCCTGTAACGTTGAAGCGTATCATTTTGTTCCCTGTTTCCGCTCCAATCTCAAATCTGAAATCAGAGACTGTTGAATTGCAAATAACAGTGACATGATACGTTTCTTCTCGGTAGACAATGGAAAAATCAGAAAACATTCCCGTGAGAGGGTAATTGTCTCCGTTATTTTCATCAATAACATACGGCGTGTCCCATATGCCAGAGCCATCTATTTCTGTAGCGTTCGGGTATCTTTCCTTATAGTCGCTCCAGTAGTTGCCCTCTCCTCCATAATCCCAAACATTATTTGAATCACTCAATACTTGTTCTGTGTTATTAAAGTTGTTACGGTAAATCGTATTATTATGACTTAGAAGGAAAAGGCTGATTCCGCAGGTATTACCTAAGATTATGTTACTCGAAAAAATGTTGTTGCTAGAAGAATAAAGGCTGATTCCTTCGTTATTGTTTGAGATGATGCTATTGAGAAAACTGTTGTGGCTGGAAGAGATGAGAAAAATTCCGGAGTAGTCGTTTGAAAAAATGCTGTTGTCTGAAAGTACGTTGCCAGTAGAAGAATAAAGGCTGATTCCATAGTGGTTGTTTGAGATGATGTTGTCTGAAAACCTGTTGCTGCTGGAAAATCGAAGACTGATTCCTTCGTAGTTGTCTGTTATTTTGTTGTGGCTTATAACATTGTCTCTAGAAGATTCTATGCATACCCCACTGTAGGGGTATATGCTGCTTTTCTTTATGGTGAAGCCCGTGACTCTTACGTTGTTTGCCCTTATGGAGATCCCGCTGCCAGTTCCCTCAGCGTCAATGACCGTGAAATCTCTGTTTTCTCCAACGAGTGAAATGCTCTTGTTGATAACAACATGTTCGTAGTATGTTCCGCTGTACACGAAAATAGTATCACCCTCAGTCGCGCTGTCTATGGCTTTTTGTATTGTTGGATAGTCTGTTGGAACATAGATCATATCTGTATCTGCCTTTCCAGATATTTTGTAGGCTCTCAGGGACAACACGAATAACAAACACAAAATTATCAATAACGCTAAAACAGTTTTCTTCAATCTAATCACCGTTTCATCTGTTAACACATAAAACTATTAAACCTTAAGGTGGATATACAACAATTAGCTTCGAGAGAGTATTTTTCCTAGCATCACAGAACATGCCACTGCGATTAAAAAGGCAGAAATGAAAATGATTGGGTTGATGATAGGTTGCATGAGGGCCCAAACAATCGCTGTATACGACGCCACTACCATGAATACTAACATGCAAATCTTGATCCTGAGGTCGCTTAGCCTAGCTGCGGAGATTTTTTGTTGCGTTGACATGGATTGTAACATATTTTGCGTTTGTTTTAATTGTTGATCCGTCGCAAGAATTATGAGATTTCTGTCGCTGTCTTGAAACTTGAAACTTGAAAGAGCATATCTTTGTAACTCCCAAGGATTTTTCTTTGGCAAAATCCGAACAACATTGCCTTTCTCCATTTTTTTTAATATGGTTTGAATTTTGCGGATGAACTGGATGTCATTTGTTTTTTCTTCCCCGTAGAGTTTTTTTATTATGTCTTTAACGTCTGGAAAATGTAATTCCAGTTGAAAAGATGCGATTACTTTGGCAAGGTCAAATTGGTATTCACCTTCCCGCAAACGTATGTTGCCATTTTTATAGTCTGCGCTTAGTACTTCTTGCAAAAGTTGTATCTCACTAGGTGTCAGCTTACGCTGAGACAAAGGTTTTCTCCTGTAAATAGTTTCAATTGAAATAATATAAAAAGGCTTTCGGTAAGAATCTGCGGTTTTTATGTATATTTCAACGGCTGTCTCTCTTTTTTCAACAAAGTCTATGGAAAAAACTCCTAATATTTTCAATATAGAATAAATAAAACAAGGTGCGAATCGTGGCGAATTACGCAAAGGAGTTTAACTTGCTTTATCAGCCTTTGCACAAGAAGTATAGAAGTTATATTGAAATTATAGCATTAATGCTTGAGGCTATAAAATACAATGGTGCAACACGATACTCACTCATGAAGCACACAAGTATCAACTATGTGCAGCTTGAAAAGTACATAGAGTCTCTTACTGAGATCGGCTTTGTTGAGACTGACATAAGTGAGGATCAAGTTTTGTACAGAGCTAGTGAAAAAGGACTTGCCTTTCTGAGGCAGTACAATGTTTTGCGCGAAATGCTTTTAAGTGCATGCACACGAAACAAGTCAGTCAGCATTATTTGTGAAGTTAAATATAAGGCATCTAAGGGACCACAACACTATGTGATGCCTTTCGCAACACGCTTTGTAAAACGATAGTCAACACACCACAGCCTATTTCCTAGCTAATGGAACATTGTAGTTTACGGCGCGCAGGAAAACACCCTGTTTTAAAGTTTAATTGAAAGACAATTAACTGCGAAATCTAGATCCTTTTCCGTCATGGTTACTTAGATAATTTGTGTTTGATGTAATCGATGTTGGCGCTTTGCAAAACAAAACAAAATTGTTATTTCTACGAGAATGAAAAAATACATGTCTATCTTCAGGTGAATAGTTGCAGAGTATTTAATTTAGAGGAATAATATTGTCGCGAAAATTTACATACGCTGATGCTGGTGTTGATAGAGAGTTAAGGGCTGAATCGAAAAGGGCATTACGGATATTGAGGAAAACTTATGGGTTTAGCCATTATGGCGAAGTTGTTCAGCTTCCTTATGGAAACATTTTCCCTCTAGGAGAAAGTCGTTACTTAGACTTGGTTATTGAAGGGGTAGGAACAAAAGTGCTTGTAGCCCAATTAGCTGAAAAATGTGACACTATAGGGGTTGATGGCGTGGCGCTAGCCGTTAATGATGTTATAAGGTCTGGTGCTAAGCCTTTAGCCATCGCAGATAACATTCATGCACAAGTTTCAGGTCCGGCATTAGTTAAGGAGTGGATGAAGGGCATAGCGAAAGGGGCAGCCGAATCCGAATGTGTTGTTCCAAGCGGGGAGATAGGCGATGTAGCGGAAGTGATAAAAGGTTTAGTGGAAGGCAAAGGGTTCGACATGGTTGTCGCTACAATAGGTGAAGTTATCAGTGAAAAAATAATTTATGGAAGAGACATAAAACCTGGCGATGTTATAATAGGCATGCGAAGCTGTGGAATCCACAGTAATGGCGTGTCCTTGGCAAGAAAAATTCTCTTTAAGCAGTGGGGTGGAAAATACGAGCCTTATGACATCCCTGATGGATTAGACAGAGAAGTCGTCTATGAAGTTTTGGAGCCAATGAAAATATACGTTAGGCCTTTACTCAGGGTTGCTGAAGAGCTTAAAGTGAAAGCAGCAGTGCACGTTACTGGTGATGCGTACTTAAAATTTGACAATTTAACAAGATTTTCGAAGGGCATAGGCTTTGAACTTGACAATTTTAATCCACAGCCAATTTTTGACTTAATTCAGAAAACTGCTTCCGAGCTTGGCGGTACGATAACCAACGAGGAGATGTTTAAGACATTTAATATGGGATGGGGCTTCGCAGTAATAGTGGATAAAACGCATAGGGACAGAGCATTAGACGTTTTGGAAAAAACCGGGGTGCAAGTCGAACAAATAGGTCACGTAACGGAGTTCAAAGGAATTAAAATTCTTTATAAGAATAAGAAAATCAATTTGAAATAGTTTCGATCTTCTTCATAAACTCTTGAAAATTATTTAGATCCGCGGGAACAAGAACAGGCCTCTTCAAAAGTTCGCAAGGCCAACGCTCACACGCATCGCAGAATTTTATTCCTCTTTTCTCGGCACACTATATCCTTCCTTTCAGCCAGCGTTTCTTCTTTTCTAAGAATTTTGTTAAATCAGTTTCCTTGATGTGCTTCATGTTGCTCCAGGTGTCTAAAAACCATGAACTGTCCTCTAACCGTTCAGCTTTGAAGAACTCAAAAACCTTGCATGGGAATTCCTTGCAGTCTAAACAGATTTTTAAGTTTTTGCTGTTTGCGCAGTGATAGATTTTGCAATGCTTTCTGTACTCTCTGCTTAAGCCCTGGTTTGATCTGCAGCCTCCGCATTCCTTGCTGAGAAAAGCTGTGCATTCTCCACAATAGAGTCCACAGAGCGCAACCAAATTCCAATTGTTTTTGTTTGCCATTTTAGCTACCTTTTAATCGATGAGTTGCAGATAGCTATGTTCTGTTTAGTATTTTTCCAATAATTTTAGGAGTATCGCTTTGGCTGAGTACAGTCTGTTCTCGCTCTGCTCGTATATTATTGATTTTGGGCTTTCGATGATGTCTGAGCTAATCTCGTATCCTCGGTGAATGGGCATGTCATGCATTACATAGGCCTTACTTTCCTCTAATAGTTCTTTGTTTATTTGGTAGGGTATCATGAGTTTGATGCGCTTTTCCTTCTCCGCGGCGTATTTCGGGTCTTGGAAGAGTTCCATGTCAATCCATGTGTCTGTGTAAACGAAGTCTGCGTCTTTGACCGCGTCCTTAACGTCTAACGTGGCTTCATATAACCCGGTTTTTTTGGCGTTTTGCAGGAGTTCTTCATCCCTCGAAGGGTCGTTGAACATGGGTGTTACGGTGGTTATTTTAACTCCTGTTTTTGTGCATCCTTCAATGAGCGAGTTGCATACGTTGTTGTGAACGCCCACGTAAACGAGCTTCACGCCTTTTAATTTACCCTTCTTTTCGTTTATCGTCATCAAGTCTGCTATCGCTTGAGTTGGATGATATTTTTCGTCGCATCCGTTGATTACCGGAACACGGGAAGCCTCAGCCATCACCTGCAAATCAGCGTTCCTAATCAATCTCGCCATTATGCAGTCAACGTTTCGCGACAAATACTGTGTTTCATCATAAATGTCCGCTATGGTGAAGTTTGTTGCTCTCCAATCTATGTACAGGGCGTGTCCACCAAGCTGAGTCATGGCGACCTCAAAAGAAACCCTGGTTCTGGTTGAGGTTTTCTGGAAAATCATGGCCAAGGATTTGCCGTTTAAAGCATTCCAGAATTTTTCTGGATTACGCTTAACTTCAATGCTCTTATCCATTATCTCCATAATCTGATGACCAGACAAATTTTTGAAAGTAATTAAATGCATTTTCTCCTTTCCTAAACTTTTATGGCTTCAACAGATTTTAACAATTATAAGCTTTGTGGAAACATTTTATTTCATATACTATATCTTGTCTCATGGAAGTATAGCAATGATTTTGATTGCGGCTTCAAGTAAAGATGCGGCAGGCGTCAACATTGCAAGGCAGATTCTCAGTCATCATGATTTCATAAAGGATGCGGAATTTCAAGGAAGTCCCATGTATGTGGCTGAAGTTAATGGAAAAAATGTTAAACTTGTGACCTTGAGCGAGGAGGCGGTATACGCACAAAAACTTGCAGATTTCTTCGCCGGGCTGGAACTTGTAGTTTTCCTCTCTAGGCACAGCAGCATAAGCGGTACTCCCACGCTGTCAGTACACACGCCAGGTAATTTAGGCGAAGCAGAATTAGGCGGTTTTCCTCGGGAGGTTTCGGTTTCGCCAGCAAATGCCATGAGAAATGCTTTAAAGGTGATGATGCGTTTTAAGAAGGAAATGCGGCTTGACTACGAAGTTTCTTATGAATGCACCCACCACGGGCCGTCCTTAACCGTGCCCACAATGTTCGCCGAGTTGGGGGGTTCACCTAAACAATGGAGTAACCTGAAAGCTGCCGAGGTTGTTGCCCGTGCAACTATGGAAGCCGTTTCAAAGTTCGGTGAGTCTAAGGCTACAGCTGTGCTTGGTATAGGCGGCCCCCACTATAACGAGAGGTTCACTCGTATGGCTTTGGAAAATGAAATAGCTTTCGGCCACATTATTCCCAAATATGCTATTCCATATATAGATGCGGAAATTCTCAGGCGATGCGTGGAGAAAACGTTAGAAAAAGTTGAGTTTTCGGTTTTGGATTGGAAAGGAATAAAAGGCGAGCACAAACCAAAGCTTGTTGAAATGCTTAAGGAGATGAACCTTCCATTCAAAAAAGTCTAATATCCGAAAAGTTTTCGGTAACAGCCGCCCCCCTTAAGGAAAAAGTTAATAGAATTGGTGTGATTTATCTATGGAGACCCGACACCATAGTAACGTTTATATCAAATTAGAGCGTTGAGTGTGCGATACACATGGGCTTGAGATCATTCCTATCCCAATGCGCGAGAACACTGAAACTCGCCGTAAAACCAGGAAAAAGCGAGCTCTGGCTGTCAATAAAAATATGCTTCCTAGGCATAGGCGCAATTGGCCTAATCGGATTTATCATTAAACTGTTGGGATCGGTTCTGCAACCGGCAGCAAGCTAAAAGGAAGAAATATCATGGAGAAAAGGGAAGAAGAATCTCTAACAAAGATTTTTGCTGTAAAGACTACAACAGGGCAAGAGAGAAATGTAGCCAAACTTATTGCAGCAAGAATCGAAATGAATACCATACCCATAAAAGCCATTCTCGTGCCCGAAACTCTAAGGGGATACGTCTTCGTGGAAGCAGAAGGACCACATTTCGTAGAAGAAGCCATAGCGGGGATAAGGCACATCCGTTCCAGGGTTCCAGGCATCGTAAGTTTTTCCGAAATTGAAAGATACATCATCAGAAAACCCATAATCGAAGAGCTAAGCGAAAACGACATCGTAGAAGTGACAGGCGGACCCTTCAAGGGCATGCGCGCAAAAATAACCCGTATTGATATGGCTAAGGCGGAAGTCACCCTCGAGTTGTTAGAAGCGACTTTCACCTTGCCAATAACCGTACATTCTGATTACGTCAAACTAGTGGAGAAAGCAAAAACCGAAAGCGGTGAAACGTAAATGGCTGAGAAAAAAGTTGTAGAACTACTCGTAAATGGAGGTCAAGCAACCGCTGGACCACCATTGGGTCCAGCCCTCGGTCCATTAGGCGTAAACGTCATGGCTATTGTTAACAAAATAAACGAGCTTACAAAAGACTATGCAGGAATGAAGGTTCCGGTGAAGGTGGCCGTTGACCCTGAAACTAAGGAGTTCGAAGTTAGCGTTGGAACGCCCACAACATCCGCTTTGATTGTTAGTGAATTAAAGATAGAGAAAGGCTCGGGGACGCCGAGCACGCAAAAAGTTGGAAACCTCACTGTGGAACAGGTCATGCGCATAGCTAAGATTAAGAGGCACGAGCTTCTGGCAAAAAATTTGAAATCAGCAGCGAAGGAGGTTTTGGGAAGCTGCGTTAGCATGGGAGTTACCATTGAAGGCAGAGGCCCCCGAGAGATTCAAAAAGAAATCGACGAAGGCAAGTATGACGAAATACTTAGTAAGAGTGAAGGATAAGAACATTTTTATATTATAACAGCGTCCCTCTTTGGCACGAGGTCTCTAAAATGCCCTTGGACCAGAAAACCATATTGGATGCAGTTAAAGAGGCAAAGGGAAAATCCGAAAAGAGGAATTTCACTCAGTCAATAGAGCTTGTCTTAAGCCTGAAAGAGATTGACATGAAATCATCAGAGGGCAAGCTCCAAGAAATCATAGAGCTGCCCCATTCTCCGCCGGAAAAACCGAACAAAATATGTGTCATTGCCTCTGGAGAATTGGCTCTAAAAGCAAGAAAGGCTAATGCGGACCTCGTAATTGAAAGGGCTGAGCTTGAGAGGTGGGCTGGTAAAAAGAGGGAGCTGCGGAAAATAGCTGGTGAATACGACTTCTTTATCGCTGAGGCTCCCTTAATGCCCTTAGTGGGAAAAATCCTAGGCCCAGTTTTAGGCCCGCGGGCGAAAATGCCTGTGCCGGTTCCGCCCACAGCGGACATAGCAAGTCTAATAGCAAAGCATCACAGAACAGTCGTTGTAAGAATGCGTAACCAGCCAATTCTGCAGTGTCGTGTCGGAACGGAGGGCATGAAAGAAGAGGAGATAGCTGAAAACGTTCAGGCAGTTTTGAGAGCTATAGAGGGAAAACTTAAAAAGGGAATGAAAAACATCAAGTTCGCCTACATAAAAACATCTATGGGCACCCCTGTAAAGATTAGACCATAAGAGAGGAACCCGATGCCGTCCCAACAAGTTTTGCAAGAAAAAATCAGCGAAGTGGAAGTGCTAACACAGCTACTAAAGCAATACAAGGCTATTGGAATAGCCGGCTTGCAGAAGGTTAGAGCGGCGCAATTGCAGGAATTCAAGCGAAACCTCGCAGGCAATGTGTATATGAGAGTCATAAAGAATACGCTGATGAAGTTAGCGATTGAAAACTGCAAAGAAAGAAGGGAACTGAAGAAACTCATGGATTACTTAACAGGGTCAAACGTTTTTCTCTTCACAGATTTGAACCCCTTCAAGTTGGCATTAATCCTTGAAAAGGGAAAAGTCAAGACAACAGCGAAAGCTGGTGACATAGCAGCCTTTGATGTTGTGGTTCCAGCGGGAAACACTGGACAGCCTCCAGGTCCAATAATCAGTCAGTTAAACGCTGTTGGATTACCCACAAGAATTGAGGCTGGAAGCGTCTGGGTAAGCAAAGATACATTAGTTGCTAGGAAAGGTGACGTGATATCTGAAAGGCTCGCAGGCGTCCTATCCAAGCTAGGAATAAAACCCGTCGAAGCTGGACTTGTGATGAGGGTTGCGTATGATGACGGCTTGATAATAACTCAAGAGCAGCTTCGAATAGACATAGAGGAAACTAAGCAGAGCATCGGAAGGGCTTGTGCAGATGCTTTTGTGTTGTCTTTGAGCATGGCTTATCCGGTGCCTGAAAACATTGTAGTGCTTCTGCATTTTGCTCATCGAGAGGCGTGCATGCTTTCGGTGAATGCGGCTATACCAACCAAGGAAACAGTAGTAGACCTGATTAGGAGGGCGTATGTGGAAATGTTAAGTTTGAGTGATAGATTGCCCTCCTTAAGTGAAAAGGCACCGTCAGCTGAAAAGGTTGAAAAAAGTTAAAATAGTTGGATGGAGAGGTGAAAGGGTATGGAATACATTTACGCTGCGATGCTCCTCCACAAGGCTGGAAAAGAGATAAACGAGGAAAACCTAAAGCAAGTTTTGACAGCGGCAGGCATAAACGTTGACGCAGTAAGAGTGAAAGCGTTAATGGCTTCTTTGGCTGAAGTCAACATCGAAGAAGCAATTAAGTCTGCTCCAACAATGATGGCTGCGCCCACAACAGCACCACCACCGACAGCTGCACCAGCGTCAGAAGCCAAACCAAAAGAAGAGAAGAAAAAGAAGGAAGAGGAAGAGAAAGCCAAAGAAGAAGCAGCGCTCGAAGGCTTAGGAGCACTATTCGGTTAGGAAACTCCTTCCTTCCCATTTTGCGATTTTCTTTCTTTATAAAAAATTTCATTAAACTTCTCAATGTTTTAGTCCTTTCCAGAGCATCAACGGTAGCCACCCGCAGATAATCATCACTGTGCCTGGAAAAGGTCCCGGTCGATAAGTAAGCAATAAGGCTTCGAAAACGAAGAATGAAGCGGACATCGCTATAACTGATGATATTGCGAAAGATTTACCGAATTTTTTGAAAGTTTGAATGGCGAGGAGTCCTGCGAAGAAAAAGTCTCCCAAGCCCAGCAGCATTATTCCGTTCAATGCTGGTAGGATTGGCAACGCAACCACTACTGGAAGGTTGAGGCTGATGGTCGTTGTTGCCGCAGAAACCATGGTTCCCGTTACCAAGACCAAGATCACGTCCATGATTGTTAATAAAGTGGAGAAAATGAGTGTGGTTTTCCATGTGAACAAGCTTCCGAGATAAAGGATTATTAAAACCGCGAAGACTATTCCGTACAGATTCAAGAGGTATGGAAACCATATAGGAGTTCCGCCGAAAAACAAGTATAGGAATATGAATAGAGCTGGCGGCATAACCGCCAAATACCATCTTTCTGCCGTGTTCGCCCTCTTTTCTTCATACAACAATGCTAGGAATGTGAAGCCGAACAGACAGAAAAAGGCTAAGGCTCCGTAAGCAGCAGTGCTATTTGTGCTGATGTTGAATAAGCTGATTGTGGCTGCTAGAAAACTAACTATGAGAAATGCTGTGCAGAAAACTCTAGCCCATGTTTTTTGGAAATCCGAGAAAAGATATGTGAATATGAAGAGCAGCATGGAATATGCGAAGAGAAACAAGGTCATGATAGCCATTTGCGGTATAAACACGACAAGCGATACTGTTACGCTTATTGCTGCAACAAACAATACGGCATCCCGAACACCGAACTCCCTCTCCTCAAAAACGCTCTTCAACTTTCCCTCAACTTTCCGCTCTAAAAGCATGGCTACTGTAATAACCATAAAGAGCGTCAAAGGCATGGCAACATCGAAATACATAAACACACCTAAAGCAGAACGAACATTTAAACATTAAAAGCGGAATTGGGTATTGAAAATTGCCAATGAAGCGATAAGCGCCTCTTCTGTCCGAACGGTTTCTGTTCCCTGTATCGGAATGGTGTTTACAACATAATCCATTACATCGTCCAAGTTTAATCCTTCGTTTTTGACTATTTCGTATAACCCTTGTGTGGGTGCTCCAAAGGCTACAAGAATGGTGTCTGCTTTTTCCCATTTTCCAGCTATTTCTTCTGAAACATTGACGAATGGAACGCCATATTTGGAAGTAGCAACAGTTAAGTCGAAATCTCTGTTTTTCACAAGCTTTCCAAATGGATACCTTTCTACGGTAACAGTGTAGCCCCAATACTCTGGTATTTCATCACGATTTACCAGTTCCGCTTCAACTCTTCCGTCAACCTTTGCTATTTTGACGGTAACCCGCCTGCCAATTGGCGGATGCTTGTTCGGTATTAGTGCTGGTTGCTCAACTCCAACGTCTATAAGTGCTCCTTCCTCTGTTTTTGATATTGTTGCGCCTTCACGGTACTCGCCAACTCTCAGATTTTTCATTTTGCGGTTTAGCGGATGATGTGGCGTTCGTAAAGGGGGCAGTATTCCCACATACCGCAACTCTGGCTTAAACTTGAAAAGTCTTTTCCGCAAATACTGCGGCGTCTCCATGTAAGCGAGCAAAGCCGCAATCAAATCCATGTCGGCTGTCTGGTTGATTTTTGGATTGTCCGGATAAATTATGATTTCGTCAACTCTGAAGATTGCGGCAGCCCTTCCGATCAAGCCTATCTTCGAGGTTTTCTCTCGTAAGTGGGGAGTATCCGAAACAACAGAAGCAGGTACGGCTATTGAAAGTTTTTTCTTTCGCAAGCTATATTTCCCGCCTTTACCTCACTTAAGACATTCTTCCTCAGATAAAAATCGTAGATGGTTATTATAGACCTTCTGCTTAAAAGCTAAGAACATATTACGTTCTTTATAAATGGTCAAAAAAGTGAGTGAAAAATGCAAAAAGTAGAAATTTTGGATAACCTCGATAGGATCACAAAGGTTGATAGAGGCGGTATGCTTTCCTTTTGCGTTGAAGCTCCAAGACATTACGAGGAAGCTGCAAAACTAGCCGAGGCTGTATCAATTAGTTATCGTAAGCTGCAAACAATTATTGTGGCTGGTATGGGTGGCTCCGCCATCGGTGGAGAGCTCCTAAAAGACTGGGCGCGAGATAGAATTACGGTTCCAATAGAGGTCAACAGGGAATATTCGCTGCCTGCATATGCAAACAAAAAAGCACTCGTGCTTGTTGTAAGCTACTCTGGTGAAACCGAAGAATCTTTGAGCGTTTTTCTTGATGCTGTTAGGCGAAAATGCATGACTATTTGTATAAGCACTGGCGGAAAACTCCTCGAATTCGCTGAAAAACTTAACGTGCCAAATGTGACCATTCCTTCTGGGATGCCTCCGCGCGCAGCCCTTCCATACCTGTTTCTACCGCTTCCCATAATTTTGGAGAAGATTGGTTTGGTTTCAAATATTGATGCAGAAGTTTCTGAAGCCATCAACATCTTAAAACACGTTAGCAGTGAAAATTCGCCCGAAACCTCCATCAGCGATAACTTCTCTAAGAAGTTGGCGTCAAACATTAGGGGAACGGTTCCGGTTGTTTATGGATTTGGAATCTACAGAGCTGTTGCGCAGCGTTTTAAGCAGCAGTTCAATGAAAACAGTAAAGTGCCCTCGAAATGGGAGTTTTTCCCAGAGCTTAATCATAATGAAGTTGTCGGCTGGGAAGCAGAAAAGGAACTAGCAAAACACTTTTCAGTCATTCTCATCCGAGACAGAGATGAGCCGGATGAGATTAGGCAGAGGATTGAAGCCACAAAAGAGTTGGTTGGCGAGAAATCTGTGAAGGTCTTTGAGGTCTGGGGCATGGGCAAGAGCAGCTTAGCGAAAATGTTGTCAACCATCTGCGTTGGAGATTTCACGAGTGTCTATTTAGCGGTATTACGAGGAATAGACCCGACGCCTGTAAAAACCATAATTTTGTTTAAGGAGAAGATGAAGCGGAGCGGGATAAAAGAGAAAGTAGTGCGAGAGCTGCAAAAATTCGCAGCAAGATAAACGCTTAAACTACGCTTTTTCCATGATAAAACTGGCGAACATTTTCTCGGCTGTTTCGAGTGGCATCAGTAGCGGCGGGTGCTTAAAGGCATGAGCGCAGATTGGTAGTATTGCTCCCTTCAGCCTCTTCTCTAAGGCGATTTTAACAGCCCTTATCACATCAAGTAGGACGGAGCCGGCGTTCGGCGCGTCAACCGTTGAGAGTTTCAAATCTATTTGCACGGGCGTCTTGCAGAAGTACAGTCCCCTAATCCAGAAGTAGCTGTCACGTCTGTTCTGCAGAAAATCCGCATAATCCATTGAGCCAGCCACAACTTCAGCCTTATAGGGCAGAGCAGCCTCGACAGACCTTGTCTTGACGTTTCGTTTAACATCCCTCGTTCTCTCCAGTGTATCCAGCGATTCCGTGCCCCCGCCAACATCAAGCTGATAGGTTTCAGTTATGCGGACGCCATCCATTGAAAGAAGTTTCAATAAGGTTTTGTGCAACGTTGTTGCGCCCACCTGGTCGATTAGGTCGTCGCCCACGAGCGGCAATCCAGCCTCTTCGAAACGTTTAGCCCACGCAGCATCGCTGGCGATAAAGGTTGGCGTGGCATTTATAAAAGCGCAATTAGCCCGCAACGCTTGTTCAGCATACCATTGAGAAGCCTTCACAGCTCCGCTTGGAAGCAGATTAAGCAGTATTTCCGCATCGCTTTCTTTCAATACTTTTGTAACGTTTGCCTCTGGCTGAGGACTTACTTGCACAATGTTTTTCGTGTATTCGCCAACGCCGTCCAGGACAGATCCCTTATGCACATTCACATTATATAGTGGAATACCAATTATTTTTGGAGCGTTGTTTGGCGGCGCAAAAATAGCCTCAGACAAGTCTTTCCCAACTTTTCGACCATCAATGTCGAATGCGGCAACAACTCGAATGTCTTTCGGATGAAAGCCTCCTAGAAAGAGGTGGCGTATTCCAATGCTTTTTTCTTCTTTTTCGTAATTACCATAGTATTGTAAGCCTTGAACGAGAGCTGAGGCGCAGTTTCCGACGCCAGCTAAAGCGACTTTTATCTTCGACAATTTTGGCACCTTTTGCTTTCTTATTTGCAACGGTCTTATAAAATGCTACGTATCTTATAGGTTGAATGGAGACGTTTGAAATGAAGGCCTGGTTGGATGTGGCAGTTCTGCGCTGTCCAAACTGTAGACAATATTATGTGGATGTGTCATGGTACGTTGTGGAAATGGAATCAGACATCGAATGTGGAAGTTGCAGTACGGAATTTAACAGCAAGAAAAACGCGACAGACCGCGTAATGCTTGAGTTCCAAATAGACGATGATGGAAAAATGCAGAACGTGAAGATTGCGAAGCACATAAAATTAGAATGATGAGTTCTTTTTCTGTAATCTTCTTGCTTTAAATCCTAAAAGAACGTGTTCTGTTTTCTGGAAGCCTATCTTTTCATAGACCCGTTTGGCGGGAAGATTGTCCTCTGCAATCCAGAGCACAGCTTCCCTACCCAAGGCAATTACTTCCTTCACTAGGGCAGAACACGCCGAAGTTGCGAGACCCCTCCCTCTTAGAGAAGGGGCTGTGTACACTCCCCTAATAAAACCTATATTTTCTATAATTTCAGGAACCGTTGCAACGGACACCAGCGCATCCTCTTCATATGCCCCAAAGGCTATACCCTGATGAATAGCATCTCTAACCCTTTTCTCCCATTCCTCTCCAAGATGCTCCGAAACTTCATTAATGTCCTCAATTCCTAACCTCTTGACACGATGTCCTATTAACGGCTTAAAGGTGCCAGCGGTTGTCTTCATTACAAGATACGTGGTGATTTTGCCTTTGCTTGAAGCGTCCGTAGGCTCGACAGGCTCGAAAAACCCCTTAACAACTGCCAGATGGTGCGGTTCTATGACTAGCACAGGCTCATCCAAATCAATGTAACGTAGAAGTTTAGTTATGCATTCTATAGTTCCGTGGGTGTGAACTATTCTCTTATCAAATTCAAAGAGATAGCCACAAATCTCGTCGTCTTTGAAAGACGCCCAAACCCGAGTCTTATCCCTCATAAACGTCATATCATAAATGGTAAAAATATGCAAAATCCTATCCCCATCAAGGAATTTGAGGAACCGTTTTTCGTCTGCTTTTTCGATAGAAATAACTTTCCATGTACTCGGCATTTTCCTCGCCTTAAGCTATGTGATTTTCACTAATTTAACAAGCGACGAAAATAAAAGGTAATCTAAACATATACTCCGAAAAGTTATTGACGCCTAATTGTTTTATATTCCTAAACTTTAAGAGAAATTAGGGTTGAAATGAGTGATTGTGCAAGGAGACATCGAGAGATGCTTATGGAAGATAAGTTGGAAGATTTTCTCAAGGAATATGGTGTTTTCAAGGTGGGGTTGCTGATCTAGAGCATGGATTCGGAATGGCCAAGACAGGCTGTCATCCCAGAGATGTTATGAAGAATTGCAACTCCGTGATTGCCTTTGCCTTTCACGTTGGTTTAGACTACTACACCACTTTGGATTATTGCCAGAAGGATGACGTTGAATCCCGAGTGCTTAACATTTACTGTGGCTGGGTTTCTTCTCGACTCGCTAACTTTCTAAGGGATATGGACTACGAGGCTGTCGTCCCATATGGCTTAAAAGACGAAAAAGAAATGATTGCTCGCTTGTCCTTTAAGTTAGCGGCATACGAAGCTGGACTCGGGTCTTTGGAAGACCAAGCATCCTAATAACACCAGAGTATGGACCCAGGGTCAACATCGGAGTAGTCCTCACAAACGCACTAATACAACCCGACAAACCTCTGAAAGACTTTAACCCATGTCAAGAATGTGACACCTGCGTTAGGCTTTGCCCCGTAAGCGCTATAAACAGAGAACTGTCACCACCCAATGGATTCGACAGAACCCGTTGCCTCCGATTCATCACCCAAATCCGAGAAAAAACCAACAAGAAAATAAGATATTGCGGTTACTGCTATAACTGTTGTCCGGTTGGAGAAATATCGAAGAAAACATTCCGTTTGAGTAGATGGAAAACGCTCGTCGACTTAAGTGAACAGGAAAGAAAAAGACTTTTACAGAGTCTAAAAATGGATGAGAAATGAGACCATTCAGAAAGAGGAGGATTGTTATAGTTGGAGGATAAGTTTGAAAGATTGTTCAAGCTTTTCAAGGAAAAGGCTCCAGAGAAGCATCCAGTTTTTCAAGCTGCGAAGATAGCTGAGGAAACTGGAGAAGCAATAAACTTGGTTTTTAAACTTGTTGGCTTTAGAAGGGAGAGCTACGATTTTGAGGAAATAAGAGAGAGACTGAGCGCAGAGCTGGCTGATGTCGTCATAACCACTTTTACTTGCGCTAAAGTTTGTGGAGTTGACTTGTGGAAGGCGGTTGAAAGAAAGTTAGATGCTGAAATAAAGAGATGGGAAAGTTTCGAGCCAAACCTCAGATAGATTTTTCTCATTTTTCGAAGTGGTCACTCCGCTTTAGAAGGTCAATCAATTCTTCAAAGGATAAGACTCCCTTAACCATATTCATTACTGGCGGATCATCTATGGGAGACAAAACGTAGATAGGTTTGCCTTTTGCATAGGCATATCCTACGTCAACACATACGCTTCTTCCAACATAGCCTTCCGGATTAACCACGTACACAACATCAGCCTCGTCGATTTTCCTTAAACATCCAAGAATTCCACGGTTGTCTATTTTCTTTGGCATTTGAAATTCGATTTTTTCTTCTCTAAGCTTCTGTTCTAGCTCATTCATCTCGCTTACGAACCTGAAACTTCCGCAGACATATAACTTTTTCATGATATCAATTTATTCGGTAAAATAAAGGTAGTAGATGGATTATTGATTTTTTACTCCATTGGGTGCTCTATTTTTTCTCCGACACTGTAGAGAAAGATACGTGCTGAAGAAGGCCCCAATCGACTGAATTTCTTGCCAAGTTCTTTAATGACTAGGGCATAGTTGTTGGATTTATCTAGGCTATCGAGGTAGGACTGGAATGAGCCATATTCCTTTTCCATGTTCAGGAACTGTCTTGCATTGTTGATTGCTGCAATTATCTTTGCTCGATTTTTCACTATGCCTGCGTCGCTCATAAGTCGCTTTATGTCCTTTTCATCGAATTTAGCAACGTCGGCTGTTGAAAAGTTATTGAAGGCTTTCTTGAAGTTAGACCACTTTTCATCGATCATCCTTCAACTTAACCCTGCCAGAAAAATGACTCTGGTCATGTTTTCAAAATAAGAGTCATCGCTCGTGGGTCGTCTGTCTCGATACATCCAAGCAGGAGGACGCCAGCTTCCTTCGCTCATTTTTTCACCTCCTTTTAATCATTTCATATAGTTCCATGATTCTCTCTCTCTAACTCTTTTGCTTCTTTCATGGCGCGCTTGTCTTTTTTTGACATGGCCCATTTCTGCTCCACCCTCTCCAATCATCCCTCCAGCATATATTATGTCGGGACTACCCACGACATACATGGTTCTCAACCCGGGATTCTGTCAACTAGTGCTTTTATTCCGGGGAGGTGTTCTTTTTTCGAGACCGATGCGGTTAGAGCTCGGTATTTGCCTGAGGCTTTCTGAAATGAGCCTTCCCAGAAACTTACCTTTTCAACCGCAAAATTTTCGCCTCTGCTGAAGAGGGCTCCAGATGATGGCTGGAAGTATATTCGCAGGTTGGTTCGTGCCACGTTGATTGTGAGGAACTCTTTTCCTTTCGAGAGAAAGGCGACAACATCTTTGGATGCCTTCACATTGTCGATCCTTGATTTCAATCGTTTAACCACATAATCAACTAATTCACGAAGGGCTTTCAGTGCTTCGGCGTCCTTGAGTTTGGTGGAAATCTGCTTCCATGTTTCCTCATCAATTTTTACGCTCATCAACCTCGCCAAATAATCTCTACGTCTGCCAGAACTTATAAGTTCAATGCAATACACATTTGGTTTAGGAGAGGATGGTAACGACAAACAGATTCAACTGGGTTGAGATACGAGTTAGAGATCTGGAGAAGGCTAAGAACTTTTATGGGAACTTGTTTGATTGGAAGATAAGCGGAGACGAGAATAAGGACTGGGCCTATTGGCTCATCGACACAGGCGAAAAACTGGGTGGTGGTATGTGGCGATTTCCTGAAGGAAAACCTCTGGGGGTCCTTGTTTACATTCTGGTAGATGACATTGACAAAACTCTAGAAAAGGTTGTAAAACTGGGAGGAAAAGTTGTCGTTCCAAAATCAAAAGAAAACGGGAACGCCATGGCTACGTTTGCGGATCCTGATGGAAACCTATTTGGACTCTACGAATACGCCAAGAAATAGGCGGAATACACGGAATACTGGTGCAAACAATCAGAACTCTAAGAACTACTTCAAAAGTTAAGTGTTTAAGGACGGTTTCACAAATTTAACAAATTTCTTGCGTTTAACCCAAGTATCCTTTTTATATTTTCTTCTGGTAAGGGAAGTCTTTCGGTTCTAACAATGTCGTCATGCGGTGTCCAACATGTTCCTGGAAAGTCCGACCCGAATAGAAACTTCTCAGCTCCAATCTCACTTATCACCTTTGCAGCTCTCGCCTCATAATAGTGAATTTCCATGGATATGTCGGCGTAAACATTCTTGAAATCATTGATAATTTTGGTCATTTGTTGTAGACCGTGTCCCACATGCGGGATTATCAGCTTCAATTCGGGAAAGGATGGTAATGCCTTTCTAAGCCAGTCGCTGTGTTGGTCCCAATTGTAGTCATCCAGCACAACTGGAACATCCAATCTTGAGGCAGTTTCAAAAATCACTTGTAAACCATCCAGATTTTGAGAAGGGAAAAGTTCTCCGACACCCTTTAGCTTGAGTTTTTTGACCGCTTCTTCTAAGAGTTCACTAGTTCCTTCGCTGCCGTCTGTGGGTGCAATTGCGAACCCTAATAGTTCAGGGTGCCTTTCAGTGACGGATGCGATCCAATGATTAGTTTCTCTCGCTTCTTCTAACGTTGGAGCACCGGCATCAAAAATAACTGCCTTGTTTATGTTTTCACGGGTCATAACATTAACCAGTTCCTCAGGAGTCGCCTCGAAGGGAATCCAGTATCCGAACCTGTTCTTGAAAAATTTCCTGTGTTCATCTGTAAACGGTCTTCCAGCATGGTCATTCATCGGATGAGTGTGCGCATCAACAATGAACTTTGTTCTAATCTGAGCATCCGAGAACCGTTCTCCGCTCCAAACCTTACCTTTTCTATAGCGTACTATGTAAGTTTCATATTCTACATCTCCCATAGCTATCTCCTCCACTTCTCTTAACGCTTCTAGAGCAAGTGAAAAATTATAATACCCACTATAAAGATATGTATATTCGTAATAGATTAGAGGTGTTGATATGGAGGTTAAGTTAAAGAAAACCGAACCTATGCAAGTTGCCACAATCAGTCATGTAGGTCCATACGAAGAAGTTGGCAAACTCTATCAAGAAATCATAAAATGGTTGAGACAGAAACAACTAAAGAGCGCAGGCCCTCCGCTGGGATGGTTTTATGACAACCCAGAAAAGGTGTCTGCCCACAAACTGAGAAGCGAGGTGGGAATACCCTTTAAGGGTGAAGCAAAACCAGAAGGCAACATAAAAATCAAGAAAATCTCTGCGCAAGAGGTGCTCTGCGCAATACACAAAGGACCTTACAGAGAAGTGGGACCTGCCTACGCATCACTCTTCAAACATGTCAATGAAAAAGGCTACACTCCGCTAGGGTGTCCAATGGAGATATACCTAAACGATCCAGCCAAAGTGAAAGAAAGCGAACTCCTGACAGAGATACAAGTGCCGATAAAGAAAAAATGAACAAAAAATCCCTTTTTTAGCGATGCGCATGAGACGCTAACTTCTCAATGGGTACATACTTCTCTAATATGTTAGACCTCTGGAGAACATCCTTCCACAGTTCTAATCCCTTACTGGTTTTCCATTTCTGTGGTGCCGGTAAACCCAAAACCGCCAATTTATCGCCTTTCTGAATTTTCTCTGCCGTTATGCACTGCCAGTTTCCGGGTGCACGGGTGTGATGATGTCAGGAGCAATCGCGGCAAGCCTTCTGTTTCTATAGGCGATGAGCACCTCGTTTTTAGCCTTAAAATCGAAGATGCTTCCGCCATATTCATGTGTTCCGCGAAGTTTTATGGCAACAAACGTGAAGCCAGCCTCAGTTTTCTGTTCAGCGTTATCCACAACGCCTTCGAAGAGTGTGAAGCCGCCTGTTTCCTTCAAAACCGCTTTTATTGGCTCAATGGTTGTCCTCAACAGCCTTCCGATTTTTATGGACTTTGACAAGCTGAGTTGGATAGGCGATGTCTTCACTTGAGCGCCTGTTAAAATTCTTCTAGCCGTGTATGCGCTGTGACCCCATTCAGCAGCGAGAGTACGGGCAATCCTCTCAGCAGCCCTCAAATCCATCGTTTCCTTCACAACAACCACGTTTTTTGCATGGGAATCCGCCACAACCATCGGAGTCAATGGGATGTTGTCAATGGTGTAAACCTTTAAATGAACCTCTGGAACAGACCTGCCAGCCCCATCGGCATCCACAACCGGAATTTTGCGTCTGGCGGCAACATCAACCGCTGCAAGAGTGTTAAAACCTCCCAGCTCCACAGGGATCGTGGCGCAAGCGGAAAAACCCGCATACTCTTCCAAAGCTTTTAGAGTTTTCACTGCTGCTTCGGAATCATACTCTATCGCCGTTGTGGCGCCGACACATGCGAAATTGACAACCCTTGCCCCATCGGGCACCTCTGAAGGAGCTACAAGCTTAGCCGTATAACCTTGAGAAGTCAGCTTGTCCACTATGCTGTAGCCCGCTTCAGGGTCTCCGCCACCCCCGGCAGAAAAAATCGCAGCGCCATCAACCAGATCTAGCAATTCTTGATAGTTTAGGGTTCTCAAGTCTGAAATCCCCCTTCTCATTGATTTGAAAATTTATTATTAAGTAAGTCTTAAAGTCTTTGAACATTAAGGTTTAAAGAGGCTGGACAAAGTTGACAGGGGAAACCAAGACTCCCGACAAGTTCACGATAATCAATGAGTTAGCTCGCCGGCGGGGCTTCTTCTGGCAATCATACGAGATATATGGCGGAGTAGCTGGCTTTGCCACGTATGGCCCCTTTGGTGCGAAGCTGAAGCAGAACATTGAAAGGAAGCTTAGGGAGCTCTTCGTGAACAAGCTTGGAATTTTGGAGATAGAATCGTCCATAATCGCTCCAAGCAAAGTTTTCGAGGCGTCGGGTCACGTTAACCACTTCAAGGAGCCCATGATTGAATGCTTAAAATGTAAGAAACGATTCCGCGCAGACCATCTGCTTCAAGAATTCGCTAAAATGAGCGAAACAGAAACCGAAAAGCTGAGCTTAAAAGAGCTCAAGAAAACAATTGAGAAAAAAAATGTTCGCTGTCCAGAATGCGGCGGTTCTTTCGGCGAACCAAAACATTTTTCAACGATGTTTAAAACTACCATAGGTCCGTACTCAGAGGCGGTCGGATACGGAAGACCAGAAGCGGCGCAAGGAATCTTCGTGGAGTTTAAGCGCTTATACGAAATGGCTCGGGAGAAGCTTCCCTTCGGTGTTTTGCAAGTTGGCCATGCCCTGAGAAATGAAATTTCACCAAGGCAGGGCCTAATAAGGTTAAGAGAGTTTACCATAATAGACTTGGAATTCTTCTTCGACCCTGAAGAACCAGACTGTTTCCTATTAAAGGATATTGAGAATGAAAAGCTCCGGCTTCTCTTGGCTGAAAATAGACTCCAAGGCTCGGAGGAAATCACCGAAGTTACGGTGAAGGCGGCGTTAGAGAAAGATTACATTAAGGCTGAGTGGCAAGCAGTTTTCATGGCATACGCCAAAAAATTGTTGACCGACTTAGGCGTTCCGGCTGAAAGACAGCGCTTCATTGAGAAGCTTCCTTGGGAAAGAGCCCATTACTCGCTACAGAGCTTTGACCAACAGGTTTGTGTTGAGCGTTGGGGCTGGGTGGAGGTTTCTGGGCACGCTTATAGAACGGATTATGATCTGAAGCGGCACATGGATTTCAGCGGCGAGGACATGCGGGTTTACAAGGAACACGGAAAGCCGATCGAAAGGGAACAACTTCTCATAAAGCCTTTAATGGCTAAGGTTGGGCCAGCCTTCAAAGACGAGGCTGCGAGGGTGGCCGAAGCACTATCTAAAGTCGACTCGAGAGAAGTTGAGTCTTCCATAAGGAAAAGCGGCTACTACATGCTTGGAAAATACAAGGTTCTACCTGAGCACATAGAAATTGAGCGTCAAAGGGTCGTTGAGCGCGGAAGACGTTTCATTCCTCATGTTGTTGAACCGAGTTTCGGCTCAGACAGGCTCGTTTATGTGGCTCTTGAATGTGCCTACCGAGTCAAAGACGACAGAGCAATACTAAACTTCCCACGAGATGTTGCACCCATACAGGTTGGTGTTTATCCGCTCGTCAGCAAAGATGGGCTGCCAGAGAAGGCGTTGGTATTGAATAGGAAGCTGTATGATGAAGGTTTTGTGGCTGAGTATGATGAAGCCGGCTCTATCGGTAGGCGATACGCTCGTGCAGACGAAATTGGTATTCCGTTGGGCATCACGGTGGATTATGAAACGCTTAGTGATAACACGGTTACCATCCGTGACCGTGACTCTTGGAAACAAGTTAGAAGCCCAATCGAAGACTTGCCGGAGCTCTTACGAAGGTATTTTCGATGGAAGATCAATTTTGAGGATTTAGGCAAACCATTAGAAAGCTGAGTTTTCGTTACCTTTTTTAACACTTCAGCATATCTAATGCTAGAAGATGAGCCCTGTTTTGTGGGGCGGGAAAACTTTGGTGCTTCCAGCGGAAACAGAAGAGCGAGTAAAACGAAGAGCCTTGAGTGTTTGCCAAGACCACCTGAGGAAGGTTTTAGACTTGACCAGAAAGGTCCCTCAGATGATGGACTGTTTCCTGAGAAATGAAAAGGAGAAGGCAAGACAGCTTTTTACCGAAATCAGAAGCGGTGAAGAGGATGTTGACAAGGCGAGACGGCTGGTTTCACAGGAGCTTGCCGAGATAGGGGCTATTCTGTTCAGCAGAGAAGATTTTTTGAGGTTTACGAACTTGACGAGTGAGATTGCAGATTTCTCTGAAGGCATAGCCTTCCGCCTGGTTGAAATAATGGAGCATAACTGGAATGTTCCTGTGGATATAAAGAAGGGCTTGTTGAAGCTTTCAGAGGCTGTTCTGGAGGCTGTGCTCAGGCTTAGGGAGACGGCCATGGTTCTCAGCTATGGTTCAGTTAAAGCGATGGAAAAGGCTAGGGATGTTGAGGTCGCTGAACGGGCTGTTGACGAGCTTTATCGCGAACTGGAGATAAAACTTCTCAACAGCAAGCTCGACTTTCCCACATTAATTTTGTTGAGGGATGTTCTGCAGCTTTTGGAGGATTCGGCAGACAAGGCTGAAGACGCCGCTGACGCTGCCCGAATCTTGTCTTTCATAATGTAAAAGGCGAAGAACCAGAATGCCCAGAAAAATTGAAGTGGAATTTATCGAAAACTTCTTAGTTGTATGGAATCCTACAAATGGGTCAAAACTGTATAAAATGGGTTTTTACGGGAAACCCTTGGGGGTCCCAAAACCAAAAATCCCGGAGTTCGACGTTCCCTTGATTTTGGATTTGTTGGAAGGTTTGTTTCTGGCCGAAGAGGGAATGATAACTGTTTATGAAGGTTTGGAAAAGAGAAAAGTTGGCCTAAAAAAGCTACGTCAAAAAGCTAAGCAATTGTATGAGGAATTCGACGAGAAATACGCTGTTTATCGTGATTTACGGGAGAGCGGCTTAGTAGTTACGCCTGGCATAAAATTTGGATGTGACTTCGCTGTTTACAAACATGGGCCCGGCGTTGAGCACGCACCATACATGGTCTCTGTTAAAGGTGCCAAGTCTGAGATGACAGCCACAGAAATTGTTAAGGCTGGAAGACTCGCAACAACCGTCAGAAAAAGGTTCATCATAGCAGTGCCGGACTTAGAGAAGGAAAGGATAAGATATCTAATATTCAAGTGGTTTAAAGCCTAAATACCTATACATTGGAAAGATGTTTCCGTCAAGGAGAATTTACTGTTGGAATTAAAACAGATTTTTGAAGTGCAGAGAGAGTTTGATCGAAAGTTAGGATGGAATGCATACGAGAAATGTCGCACACTCGAAGACTCCTTAAGGTTCATGGAGCATTTCGTGCTTGTGATGGTTGAAGAACTTGGTGAAATATCCAGAATCCGAAAGCAATATTATCGAGACAAGCAGAGTTTCACGGTCGAAGAACTAAAGCACGAACTCACAGACATCTTCGTCTATTTTATGCAGGCGTGTATGGCTTTGGACATGGACTTGGAAAGAGGTTACCTAGAGAAAGTGAAATACAACGAAAGACGGTTCGTTCACAAAAACGCAGAATAACAAGGTCCTTAACTTTTCTAGACACAAATTGAACTTTTACTTTGTAACATTGAATTTATTTGTCAAGATTCTGAAAAAGTTTTGGTGGAGCGGATAGATTTGGATACTCGTTTAGAGTTCTCAAAACGTTAGTTTTGAGGACGCTTTTCGGCGACAAAATGTAAGTTGTGCTAGGTCGTTGCGGTGGCGTTTGGAGAAACTATTTATGATGCAGCAGGAATGTTAGTTTTGAGGTTCGCATGAGAAGCCAGTTTGTCTGGTCAGTTTTCTCGTTTGCTTTGATTTTGGTAGGCCTTTTAGTGTTGGCTTTTGAGGTCAGGCATGTTGAGGCTAGGGGAACCGTTTATATTAGGGCTGACGGAAGCGTTGATCCTCCCACCGCTCCGATTTTTAGCGCTGATAAGGTCACCTATATTTTGTCTGGCAACATCACCAGCGACGGCGACGGCATTGTCGTGGAGAGAGACAACATTGTGGTTGACGGAGCCGGATATGCTCTTATTGGAACGGGAAGTGGAATAGGGGTGGACCTGACTGGTAGAAGCAATGTGACCGTAAAGAACTTGCGGATAACGGGTTTCTACCATGGCGTCTATTTGGCTAACTCGCTTGACAATGTGGTGTTGGGCAACTCTATGACGGGAAGTGGGGGATGGGGTGTGGAATTTGAACCTTCCAGCGTGTGTTTAAACAACACCATAGTTGGTAATGATATAGCAAACAATGGGGGAGGCATAGAGCTTAATTACTATTCAAGATACAACTACGTACTTAACAACAGCATAACAGCGAACAGTTGGCACGGCATCGTGCTTTATGCTTCTACAGATAATATTTTGTCAGGCAACAACATAACGGCAAACAAGCTCTTTGGAATTTGGCTCAGCGGCTCCTCCTCAAACAACACCCTTAGAAACAACCGCATGGCCGGAAACAGGTACAACTTTTACGTTGGCGCGTGGAGACTTGAATATTATCTCAACGACGTTGACGCTTCAAACACCGTCGACGGCAAACCAGTCTACTACTGGATTAACAGGCGGGATGCGGCTGTCCCCTTAGACGCGGGTTACGTGGCATTAATAAACTGCAGCAACATAACAGCCAAAAACCTGAACCTTGCTAACAACGGCCAAGGCCTACTGCTAGCCCACACCCAAAGCTCCACAATAACAGGGAATAACATAACAAACAATTTTTTTGGCATCTTTCTTGGCGATTCCTCAAACAACAATAACATATCCTACAACGTCATGGCAAACAACGAGGATAGCGTATGGCTTGACGGCTATTTCAACAGCGTACACCACAACAGCATAACCAATGGAACCATTTTGTTGCGGGCTTCAAACAACATAGTATCCCACAACAACCTAACGCATGGTAGCATCGAACTTGGTGCTTCCGGCAACGTCGTATCATACAACAACTTGACACCGGGAGACATCTGGCTCGTCGGTTCTTCAAACAACATCGTACGCTACAACAACATAGAAGGTGGACTCGGCATAACGCTGGATTATTCTTCAAACCACAATGAAGTATCCCACAACAACATTACAAATAGCGAGTTTGGCTTCGTTCTATCCTACTCCTCAGACAACAATAACATATCCTACAACAACATAGCAAACAACAGGAAAGCCGTCATGTTCTCTTTCGGGTGCTCAAACAACGTCTTCCACCACAACAACTTCATCAACAACAAATGGCCAGTCAACATCGGTCTTTACCCTGGAGCAAACATTTGGGATGCTGGCTACCCTTCTGGCGGGAACTACTGGAGCGATCATAATCCACCAGACGAGGATAAGGACATGATAGGGGACAAACCCTACGTAATAGACGCAAGTAATGTGGATAGGTACCCTCTCATATATCCCTACGGTTTTTTGCCTAAGCCCGATGTGAACAACGACGGAATCGTAAACATAGTTGACGTGGCAACCGTTGCGAGGGCTTTTGGCTGCAAGCCTGGAGAACCCCGCTGGAACCCAACAACAGACATGGACACGAACGAAGCCATCAACATAATCGACATAGCCAGAGTAGCCTTCCACTTCGGCGAAAAAACCCCATAAACGGTGCCTTCGGGCATATGTTCAACGGAGCGGAGGCTTTTACCGTCCTTGCAGCCTTCTTGCTTTTGGTCTTGTGTGAAATAGAGAATTTTATATATGTTTCACATAAGATAGCGCAGCGTGGAGATAAAAATGAAGAGGAAAAAGACACAATTATTAATGATTGCGCTGGTATTGGGGGCTTTAGCATTAATACCCGCAGTTCAGCAGGTTAAGGCTGAAGGACTTAATTACATCTACATTGATCCTAACGGAAATGTTATAGGAACGGACAAGATTCAGCGCAACGGGGACGTCTACACTTTTACTGCCGACATTGTTGGTAGCTGCATTATAATACAGAAAGACGGCATCACGCTTGATGGCGCCAACAAAATTCTTAGTGGAGTATCAACTTCAATCGGCATAGGAATAAGCTTGAATGGCAGAAGCAACGTGATGGTGAAAAACGTGAGAATCCAGAAATTTAAGCATGGTGTTCAACTTGACAGCTCCACAAAATGCCGGCTTTATCATAACCAAATAGTTGACGGCGACAAGATAAATGGCTTTGGAATCTATCTATTGAATTCGAGTAATAATACACTATTCCATAATAAGGTGGAAAAAGGTTCAATCAGTGGCTATCGCTATGGAGTATTCCTTGACAACTCTAGCCATAACAAGGTTTCAACTGCACTATTCAGAGCAACGGCTCCTATGACAACGGCTTCGGGATACATATTCTAAGTTCAAGTTACAATGATGTATTCGACAATTATGTGTTTCGCAACCATGATGGGATTGGGTTAGACGGTTCTAATAATAATACCATTCTTTACAACCGTGTTTTATACAACGGCCGAGAAGAATACGGCTTTGATGACTTTGGAGAAGGAATTGGACTATACATTTCCAGCAACAACAAGATTATGCGCAACAACTTCACCAATAACGCCCTCCAAGTTCGCCTAGACGACGAATCACAGAACAACATCTGGGATGGCGGTTCCGCTTCGTATTCTTCTGGCGGAAACTACTGGAGCAATTATACCGGGAAGGATGAAAAAAGCGGCCCTAATCAAGATCAGCCAGGCAGCGATGGCATAGGCGATACTGCCCACCCTATATATATAAGGATAGGGATAAAGACAAGTACCCTCTCCTGAAGTACAATTACACATACGTTTACTTGACGATCAATAAAGTTGGGATTGGTGGAATAACTGACCCTGTCCCTGGCACGTACCCTTACCCCTACCCCGGAATGAAGGTGAAGGTTACGGCCTCCGCAACGTGGGCGGATTATCCCTTCCTCTACTGGACTCTGGATGGAGTAAAGAAGTATGACAATCCGATAACGGTAGCGATGGACTCCGACCACACGTTGACGGCCCACTTTAAGAGCGATGGGAATGATGGGTGTCCCACCTTATTCGCCTGGAATGGAACAGACTACGTTGACCTGGGCGTCATCGACATCCACGCGGAGGAGGACGTGGTGAGGGAGACATTCGTGGGCACGGAGCATGTGGCCCTAAGCAACCATAAAGCCAATTTCCGTCTGCGGGAGGGATGGACTGGCCTAAGCTATTCACACTCGGAGATAGACCAGGTGAAACTCTACGCAGTGGTTGACGGAGAAAGACGCTTATGCCCACTGCCCAATGCCACCCACAGCGAACAAGGAAACGTTCTATTGCAGCTTCTACTCGGCGACGACTACAAGGCTGACATATACCTCTTAGAGACCATAGACGTGCAGTTCGCGGTACCCTACCAAACCTATGAGATACAAAGCTACATCTTCATCATAGAAGGCCGCAACATAATCAAGGGATAGAACTCCATACCAAATTCCATTTTTATCTCAGATATAAATTCATATACATAAAGTTACGACAAAGATTAGAATTATAAAACAACCGCCAAAAGAGAGATTTATATTTTTGTGAAGAAAACAACCACTGCTGAGATTTAACAATCTCACAAAGTTCTTGCTCTAAAGTAGGCATATGCTTGGGATTCTCGACTATTCTTCCGATTTCCTTGCCTTCTTTGTCAAACAATATTATGTGCGGAATTTTTTCAACATTGAACGTTTTCACTTCTGGTGGCGAAGGCGGGATTCTCCATTTTCGGGTATGGCTCAATGGATCTTTAATTAAGCCTCCGAAGATTCTGACTTTCAGTCCTGTTGCTTCGGATATTATGGCCAAGACTGGGATGTTTGCGGTGCAATCCTTGCACCATTCCGCTGAAAAAGCAACTACTACGTATTTTTCTGCGAATTTTTTAAGCTGGTTTATTGCTTCTCGTTTGGGTTGGTATGCTTGTTTTCTTGTTAAGAATTTCTCTCGAAATGGCTGTTTTAGGCTATCTAAATACTCCTTTACTGAAACCGTTTTCTTTTTAATTTCTAGTAAGTTGATGCTCATTTTTGTCTAGGCATTTTTAGGAAGCCAAACTTGATAATAAATGTAGTCATTAGGGGCCGTTTCAGTTTCAATTTTGCGCAAGTTTTTAATATTCAGTCATATGCTAAATACGGATTTGGTGAAAAAGAAGTGCACAACGGTTTGTTCAGACGTAAGGTTATTGCTGATGTGATGATCTTTGCAATTTTATTTAGTTTTACAGCATACATTTCTATGACAGGCTTTTCGACTTCGTTCAGAAGAAATTTTTCAGGAATCGTTTATGGTGATCCAGGAGTTTCGGTTTCTGGAGCAATAGTCATGGCTTCTGGGCCCGAAGGTTACGGATTCGCTACGACGAATTCTTTGGGACAGTACAGCATTAATGAGGGCTTGAAAACTGGCACCTATACTGTAAGCGTCATTAAAGAAGGTTATTTGAACGCGAAAATGGAAAATGTGGCAGTTACTGTTGGACAGGAAACTCCAAACATAAACTTCTACCTGAGCCTTTCCGGAGGGATTTCTGGGAGAGTCACTGACGCTGTTTCTGAATTGCCTTTGCAAAACATTATTATTGTGGCATCGACCACTGGTGGCGAAACGTTTGGTTGGTCAGCGGTTACAGATGCAAATGGAAACTATCGTATAATAACGAATCTTGCAACTGGAACCTATAATGTTACTGCCGTTTTTCCTGAAGGTCACATCATGAACACGATTAGCGGAATTGCGGTGACAGCTGGGGTTGAGGTGACAGGGGTTAATTTGGTTCTTGAGCGGTCTGGAATTATTTCTGGAAGAGTAACCGCTACCCCTACTGGTACACCTTTAGGAAATGCAACTGTTTACGCAGCCTCGGAAGATGGAGGTTATGTGGGTTTCGCTCAGACTAATGCAACTGGCTATTATAGGATATCAAGCGGGTTGGGAACTGGAACGTACACTGTTACTGCGATATACGGGATGAGTTTTGGAGGACCAGTTACAGGCGTGAACGTTGTTGCGGGTTCAGAGATTTCGAACATAAATATTGCTATTCCCGTTTCTCCTCCACCGCCTTCTGGAATGATTAGTGGCAAGGTCACGGATATTAGTGTTCAGCCGATACCGAATGCGTTAGTTACAGCTCAAGGTCCAGCGGGGTTCGGAGAAGCTCACGCTGATCAGAATGGCAACTACATTATTTCAAGTGGTTTGGGAACAGGCGCTTATATGGTGACTGCCTCTGCCCCTGGCTACTCTTCCCAAAGCGTGAGTGGCGTAAGTGTGACCGTTGGCGAAGTGACTCCGAATGTTAATTTTCAGCTATCCCGGATTCCGCCTGCACAGTCGGGGAGAGTTTCCGGCACAGTCCAAGGGGACGAGAACCCTATACCAGAATTTCAGTATCCCATTGCTATCTTGCTGGTTGTTACTTTAGTGGCTGCTGTGGTCGCAAAACGATTCAACGTTAAGGCTAGACGTCTTTAGCTACCTCAAGGAAGCGCCATCAACTAGACCTAAACGATCAGGAATGAAAACCATAAGGTACAGGATAGAGCTCGGAACAAGTTGAAGGGCTGCAACAACTATAAAAAACAGCTAGTCTTTACCCCTTTTCTTTTTAAAAATGATTAGAGCCTAGCCAAGGGTGCATTTTATTGATTAACCTGGCATTAACGTTTGATTTCTGAATTCGCCCCTCACGTATTGATGCGGATAGATTTTTGTGGCTGTTAGTTTGCAGCCTTCCGCTATTGTTACGTCGTCCGCGATGACTGAAACGGAATCTATTTTTGTCCGTTTCTTCGGGCTTGAAAGGATTGTTACGTGTCTTCCTATGATGCTTTCTTTTATTTCGGCCTTTTCCTCTATTATGGCTCTGTCCATAACGGCAGAGTTTTCTATCACAACGCCTTTGTCCATTTTCGTGTAGTTGTCGATGCATGAATTCACTATTCTTACGCCGTCGCTTATCTTGCAATGTCTTCCAATGAGAACAGCACCTTCAACCTCTATTTTCTCCTCTTTGATTTTCTTTATGATTTCTTTTCTCCTTTTCATCGATTCAGCGCTTTCACCCTGAACCCACATCCTCGCTTCTTTGTTTGTTCTTCCGCCAAAATCCGTTAAAGAAGAGAAGCGACCGTTAAGCATGTCCTGCATGGCATCTAAATAGCGTTTGGGAGTGCCAACATCATACCAGCACCCCTTCAAGGTATACCCATACACAGGTCTTCCGGTTTTTATTACATAGGGGATGAAATCGTAGCCGAAGTCTAGGCGATGCTTCTTCTTAACGATCTCTTTAACCCCTTCTTCTTTGAAGATTTTCCTTATTTCCGGTGAGACCATGTATAAGCCTGTGTTGGCCAGGTTTGAAGGTGCGTCTTTAGGCAGGGGTTTCTCTACAAACCTTGAAATTCTCATGTCCTTGTTTATGTCTGCTATACCGTAGCCTTCAACGTCTTCGACCTCTCTTAACGCTATAGTCATGACGGCTCCCCTCTTTTGGTGGAATTCCACAAGCTCTTTTAAGTCTACGTCGAAGATGTTGTCGCCTTGCACCGCGAAAATCGGGTCTTTCACGTTGTAGTATTCCATGTTTATCCTTGCGGAGTCTGCGCTGCCCATGTCATCAACGTTTGGTTGATATTTTATGTGTACGCGTGGGGTTATGCCATATCTGGTGGAAAATCCGTAGCCCGACTCGAAATAGTCATGTAAATCCCTATAGTTTGTGTAGCCTTTCACTCCGAAGATGAAGTTTTTAATGCCCTGGCGGGCAAGGGACAGCAGCGAAAACTCTATCAACGGTCTGTTTAATATGCGAAGACACGCCTTACTTGTTTCTGCCGTCAGCGGGAGCAGACGCCTCGCTTTTCCGCCAACTGGAATTATCACTCTTAACCTTTCGGGTGCATAGTTGTCGGGCAAAAGTGCGTCACCAACAATTCGTTACTGGTTTATTTGCTTAAGCGTATTAAACTTTCGAATCCAACAGTGAATTTTATAGCTTTAATAAATGCTTATGGTTATGACAAGGTTTGAGGTGTATGCGTAAAATAGGCGGTTATCTACGCTTGATGCGCCCAGTGAATTGCTTAATGATGGGTTTTGCCGTTATAGTCGGTGCAGCCCTAGCAAGTCCCGGTGTTTTTGGCAACCTTTGGCAGAATCTCATTTACGGATTCGTTACTGGCTTTATGCTGACCGCCGCTTCTATGGCTATAAATGACTATTATGATAGGGAAATCGACGCTATAAACGAGCCTGCTCGTCCAATTCCAAGCCATTTGATTAAACCTGAAGAAGCGCTGGTGTTTGCTTTTTTTCTCACAGCTATAGGCTTTATAGCGGCATTTTTAACCAATACGAATAGTCCTCTCTGTTTTGTAATTGCTATAATTTCTTGGGCTATCTCTACAGCTTATGTGACTGTCGGAAAAAAGACAGGGCTTCTGGGAAATTTCCTCGTTAGCTTCTGTGTGACAGTGCCTTTCCTTTACGGTAGCTTAGCGGCTACTAACGCAATCGTGCCAAACGTTTTAATCTTCGCTTCCATGGCTTTCCTCTCAAACACTGGCAGAGAGATAACAAAAGGAATAGTCGATGTTGAAGGGGACAGTGCGAGAAATATTCAAACCATAGCTGTTCGACATGGAGAGAAAAAAGCCGCAGTGGCAGCCGTGCTCTTTTATCTTTCGGCTGTCCTATTGAGTCCAATACCTTGGCTCTTAACCCTCGTTTCTTTTTGGTTCATTCCTTTAGTGACCATAACTGATTTCGGACTTGTAGCGTCTTCACTTATGCTTCTTGAGGATTATTCGAGAGGAAACGCTAGAAAAGTTAAGAATATTGTTCTTTTTTGGTTCATTGTCGGATTGTTAGCATTTGTTGTTGGTACTCTATGATGAAGTAATCTTCTTAACGGTTTTTGCCTCACAAAATTAAAAATCGCGCCGTCCTGCGGAACTTTGTTCTAAAAATTGGACTTATAAGTTTCATGTTTTATAACTCTGATATAGAGGCGTGTTGTTCGTTGAGTTTAGAGGATGAAATCAAATTTGAGTACGCACTTAGAGGTAAGGCTTGGAAGGTCTACTGGCTTCTTTTGAAAAGTGGTCGACCAATGAGTGTCCGCGAGGTTCAGAAAGCCCTACATTTCAGTAGTCCTAGCGTGGCACAGCATCATCTTGAGCAACTACGCGAATTAGGCTTGGTGCAGAAGCAGGATATAGGCGGCCATTACTCTCTGGTCGGCGAGGTCAAAATCGGGGTGGTTCGACACTTCGTCAAGCTGGGGAAACTTCTTTTTCCAAGATACTTCTTTTACGCGGTATTCTCCACAACTTTTTTTATAGTTTATTTTTTAATACTGATGCAAGGCTTTACAAGAGAAAGCTTGTTTATTCTTCTGTTTGGAGCGATGGTTCTGACAATATTTTGGTACGAAGCAATTCGTGTATGGTCTCTAAAACCGTTCTAATTTCTGGCTTGAACTGTACTAAGGATTAGAATAAAATACAATGAAAGCCTAATTTTTAGTAGGTGATATTTCCCTATGGAAAGTAAGATTAAAAGACGCGCGCAGCTATACGGGGTTGTCGCGGTTCTTTTAGCCCTAGTATTAGGCACATTATGCTACAACTTTGGAGTCAACATACCGAAATTTCAACCGACTGGCCCATCTTCTGGAGTGCTAACAGCATTTTCTTCCCATGAGGAACTGAGGAGCTTCTTGACCACAAACTCAAGAACTCAGGGGCCATTTCTGTTTCTAGGCCCAGTGGACGTTAATCTGAGTCCAGTGCGAATTTTTGTGGAATCTTCTCAAGTCACCTACTTCACTGCACAAGGTTTGTCGCCTGCACCAGCATCCGCATTAGAATTTGAATATTCAGCCACAAACATCCAAGTTGCCGGGGTTGATGAAGCCGACATCGTAAAAACTGATGGAGAATACATATACCTAGTGTCTGGTAATAGCGTTATTATTCTAAAGGCTTATCCGGCAGAGGAAGCGGGAATACTTTCGAAAATGACTTTTAATGAGACATTTCCTACAGAAATCTTTGTAAGTCGAGACGGCAACAGACTAGCGGTGTTAGGGTCTAAATACAAGTTTCCTGAGCTTGGATATCGTAGCTTTATCATTGATGTCAAAACCTTCGCGAACGTCTATGACATTTCAAACAAATCAGAACCGGCGCTTTTGACAAATTTCACGATTACGGGTAGCTACTTCAATTCAAGAATGATAAGCGATTATGTCTACTTCGTCGTAAGTCAACCAGCATACGTGATTTATGACACGGTTATACTTCCTAAGATCTACTCAGAGGATGGGATTAAAGAGATAAGCGCTTCTGAAATCCTCCACTCTGAGGCTTCTGATGATTACTACCTGTACACGACGGTTGTAGCCTTAAACATGCAAGACACCTCACAGGAGCCAACTCAAAAGACAATTATGCTTGGCGGAACAAGCAGCATGTACGTTTCATTAAGCAATATTTACATAACCTTTCCAGAACTCGACGGAGAGTCAACAATATATAGAATACGCATAGAAAACAGCACCATTAACCCAGAAGCCCAAGGAAAAGTGTCCGGACGCGAACTTAATCAATTCTCGATGGACGAGTACCACAATTACTTCAGGATAGCAACCACAACATGGACAAATGGAACAACCCAAAACAATGTGTACATACTCGACATGAACCTAAGCGTCGTTGGAAGACTCGAAAACATTACACTAGCGTTCGGTGAGCAAATTGACTCTGCTAGGTTTATCGGGAACCGCTGTTATCTTTCAACGTCAGTCGTACGAAGGGACCCTTTCTTTGTGATTGATGTCGAAGACGCAACCGAACCGAAAGTCCTAGGTTACCTAAAGATTCCAGGATTTACAAGGTATCTGCATCCATACGATGAAAATCATATTATAGGAATAGGGAAAGACGAGAACAATCGTGTGAAAATTTCACTTTTCGATGTCAGCAACGTAAGCGCACCGATCGAAATGGGTAATTATACGGTTGGAGGCGATTGGTCAGATACGCCAGTTCTGACAGAGCATAAGGCTTTCCTTTTTGAAAGGTCCAAGGATTTGCTAGTAATTCCGGTATCAGTTTTCCACTATGGCATAGAGAAATATTGGCAGTGGCAAGGTGCCTACGTTTTCAACATAACATTAAGCGATGGCATTGTCCTGAAAGGCAACATTACTCATCAGGAGGATGTAGGCATCTATTGGGACAGCACTTACTGGGTGAAGAGGTCGCTTTACATAGAAGACGTGCTTTATACGGTGTCTGACAGGAAAATAAAAATGAATAACCTAGAAGATTTGGTTCTCATAAAGAAGCTTGAGCTTTCCTAAAAATTATCCCTTTTCTTTTCGTTCAGGTTCCATATGAACAGTGACCACAGAGTCTACAAACCGTTTCCTTACTCTTTCTTCGATACGGGATGCAAGATTGTGTGCGTCTTCAATCGCAGTTTTTTCGCCGAAACAACAGTCTATGCTTATGTAACGTTTTTCAGCAGCGACATAGGTCACTATCCTCCTTATTCGGAAAACTTGACGATAGCTTTCTGCTGTCTTGCGGATTATTTTTCTTATCTCATTTTCATCCACCGCAGAACCCTTCTGCACTTCAGCGTCAAAGGGTTCTATGTGAACCGTCACGTTTTCAACATTGCTTATTCTTTCATTTAGTCCACTTTCGATTTTCTCAGCTATTCCGTGGGCTTTGCGAACCGATAGCTTTGGATCTACCCGTGCATGCAATGTTATGTAGAGTTTGCCATCAGTATAGACGGCGTTTATTTCGTGGGCTTCTTTTACTCCTTCAACTTCTGTTGCTATTTTTTCCGTAATCTTCTCTACTCTCATTTGTGTTTCTATGGGTTCAATGTGGATCGTGGCATCAACATTACCCAAAGAGTTTTTTATGCTTGCCTCTATTCTTGAGGCTAGGTTGTGGGCTTCTTCGAGGTTCATGTACTCTGGGACTTGTATGGTGGCTTCAACAAAGGTTTTGGCGCCTGCCCTTCTGACTCTTAAGTTTTCGCACTTACACACTCCTCTTGTGCCTAAGATTTCTCTCCTAACTTTTTCCGCTATATCTTTTGATATTGCGTCGCTTAACTCCATCCCGCTACTCCAAACCAGTTTAACGCTTAAATAAGCTAAAAAAACGCTCAGAATCATTGAGGCTAGGGAGTCTCCATAGTAAAACCCTGAAGTTGCAAGTCCAAATCCCAAAAGCGCAATAACTGTTGAACTTAAGTCAGCAATGGCGTGGTAAAGCCCTGCCTTAATAGTGGAACTCTCACTTCTTCTCGCTTTCGCAAAGGTCCCAACTCTAAAAAAGTCTATACAGAACGTATAACCAATGGCAATGAAACCAGCAAATTCTAATCCTAAGTTGATGTAGGGTTCGTCTCGACTAATTCTAAGGATCGATTCAAACATTATGAGCACAGCCATTCCTATAAGCACAATACCCCCTACTAACCCGCCTACCGATTCAAATTTTTCGTGCCCATACATGTGTTCCTCATCTGCAGGTTTGATAGAAGCGCGAGTTGCAATAAGCAGTATAAACGTTGTTAATGCGTCAAGCAGTGCATGTAAACCATCGCTTAAAATTGCCAGACTACCTACGATCAGACCTAAAGATGCTTCCACAAGAACTACGCTTGATATGGCGATTGTTGAAAGCTTAAGTGCCTTGAGTTTGAGCTCGTTTTGCATTATTATTCGTTCTATATGGCATCAAACCGGGGGATTTAAGAATTATGTGTTGGTGCAGCTCATACCTATATTTCGCGCAACAATTCTTCGACCGCTGGTGTTGCCCGCTATGCCTTTATCTACGATTGTATTCTTTAGAGTCGTTAAGCGAAGCGTTAAAGAGTTTCAATGCTTAAAAAGGGATAAAGTTTAGATTTCGAAGCAAACATGAGAGTTTGATGCGCATGTCCCCGGTGCTCACACAAGAAATTCTTGAAGAAGACTACATAATCAAGAGGGTCACAATTGAAACATATACGCTTTCCAAGTTTTCTTTTGAGTTTATAAGCTTCCATTACTTTAAAATTTTAAGGAAAGTGTGCAATAATGGACATTAGCGACATCCTAGGGGGAAGGCTTACTGAAAAGGAAGTTGAAATAAAGGGCTGGCTAGTCACGAGACGCTCGAGCGGTGGAGTTCAATTTCTGATCATAAGAGATGGCACTGGAATGATTCAGTCCACTGTTCATAAAGATGAAGTTGCTGAAAAAGTCTTTCGAGAGACCGATAAGCTCACCCAAGAATCTTCCGTCGAAATTAGAGGTATAGTTAAAGAAGACAAAAGAGCGCCGGGTGGTTATGAAGTCAGGGTTGAGGATTTGAAGATCGTTCACATAGCAGGACAGGAGTATCCTTTGAGTAAGAAGGAGCACGGCATCGATTTCCTGATGGACCTTAGGCACTTGTGGATAAGGAGCCCGAGACAAACCGCGATATTGAAAATAAGAGCCGAAGTCATAAAAGCATGCAGGGATTTCCTCGATGAGAGAGGCTTTACGCTGACAGACACTCCCATATTCACTCCTTCCGCTGTCGAGGGAGTGGCAACTCTCTTCGAGACTCCTTATTTTGGCGACAAGGCCTTTCTGACTCAAAGCGGTCAGCTTTATGTCGAAGCCACCATCGCCAGTTTTGGCAAGGTTTACTGCTTCGGTCCAACTTTTCGAGCCGAAAGATCGAAGACTCCGCGTCACCTGACAGAATTCTGGATGGTGGAGCCGGAAATGGCGTTCTTCACCTTTGAGGACAACCTGAGACTTCAGGAAGAGATGGTAACTTACATCGTGAAGAGTATCTTAGAAAAAAGAAGTAGAGAGCTAGAAGTCTTGAAGAGAGACACGAAGCCTTTGAAAAAAGTCGAGCCTCCGTTCGACAGAATAAGTTATACCGAAGCGATTGAGATGCTGCAGAAAGGTGGATGCAGAATAGAATGGGGGGAAGATTTGGGAGCGCCACACGAGAAGTTTATTTCCCTGAAGTTTAAAAAGCCTGTCTTCGTCCACAGATATCCAGCGAGAGCTAAAGCCTTCTACATGCAACCAGACCCCGAGGATCCTAGACTGGCGCTTTGCGCTGACTTGATGGCGCCCGAAGGATACGGCGAGATAATAGGCGGAAGTGAACGAATTTATGACTTGAAACTGCTCGAGCAGCGGATCGAAGAGTTTGGCCTGCCGAAGGAAGCTTACGAGTGGTACTTGGATTTGAGGAGATATGGCTCAGTACCGCACTCTGGTTTTGGGTTGGGAATCGAAAGGACTACTATGTGGGTCTGTAAGTTAAGGCATATTCGTGAGACGATCCCTTTTCCGAGAACGATACGACGGATCTATCCGTAGGCTGCAAAAAAATAAGCATGCTATTCAGCTTACGACAAAGAGAGTTATTTGGTTACTATCTTTCTGAACTCCTCGTATGCTTGCCTTGCTTCTTCCACAGAAGCCTCGTCTTCCAGTGTAGTAACGTCACCTATGGGCAGACCCGAAGCCAGCGCCCTCAAAACTCTCCTCATAATCTTGCCGCTTCTCGTCTTTGGAAGCTTTGAAACGAAATAAACCTCGTCAGGTGACGCAATAGGTCCGACGGTTTTCCTCAGGTGCTCTGTTAAATCCTTTTTGAGTTCGTCACCAGGGTCATAGCCCTGCCTCAGGATGGCAAAAACCACTATTGTTTCTCCTTTAATTTCGTGAGGCTTGCCAATCACCGCGGCTTCGGCTACTGCTGGGTGGGAGATAACTGCGCTTTCCAGTTCCATGGTGCCCAATCTGTGGCCTGCAATCTTCAAGACCTCATCCGCCCTGCCTAAAAGCCAGAAGTATCCTTCATCGTCCTTCATGCAATAATCGCCAGTGTAGTAAACATTTGGAAATCTGGACCAATAGGCTTCCTTAAGACGTTCAGGATCCTTGTACAACGTCGTCAGCATGCCTGGCCAGGGCTTCTTTATGACTAGATAACCCCTAACGCCTGGGGGTGCGGGTCTGCCACTCTCATCCACAACATCTGCATCGATGCCAGGTAATGGGAATGTTGCTGATCCGGGTTTTAGTGGAACCAATCCTATGCCGGGTGCTGGTGAAATCATTATCCCTCCTGTTTCTGTCTGCCACCAAGTGTCCACTATTGGGCAGCGTTCGCCGCCTATGTGTCTGAAATACCATAGCCATGCCTCTGGGTTTATTGGTTCTCCAACGCTTCCTAGAATTGTTAGGCTACTTAGGTCGTGTTTTTTGGGCCATTCTTCGCCGTATCTCATGAACATTCTTATGGCTGTTGGCGACGTGTAAAAGATTGTCACCTTGTATTTCTCGATTATTTCCCACCATCTGTCGGGTTTTGGATAGTCTGGCGCGCCTTCGTATACGACTATGGATGCCCCGTGCATTAAGGGTGCGTAGACGATGGAGCTGTGCCCAGTTACCCATCCTACGTCGGCGGTGCACCAGTATACGCTCTCTTCCTGTATGTCAAAGACCCACTTGTACATTGAGTTTATGAAGACCATGTAGCCTCCTGTGCTGTGGACTATGCCCTTTGGTTTGCCTGTCGTGCCTGATGTGTAAAGAATGTAGAGTGGGTGGGTGCTTTCAACTGGTAGTGAGGGGACATCTGTTCCTGCATCGTTTGTAATTTCATTGTACCATAAGTCTCTTCCTTCCTTCATTTTAACCTCTTGGCCTGTTCTCTTCACAACAATGACTTTCTCCATAGAAGGTGTCTTTTCCAATGCTTCGTCTACAATTCCTTTTAGCTGCACAACTTTTCCTCTTCTAAACCCGCCGTCTGCTGTTATGACCACTTTTGCTTCTGTCTCATTTACGCGATCAGCCAAGGCCATTGAACTGAATCCAGAAAATACCACGGTATGTATCGCCCCTATTCTAGCTGTAGCCAGCATGGCGATGGGTAGTTCAGGTATCATGGGCAAGTAAATGGCTACTCGGTCTCCGTCCTTGACGCCTAGTTTTTGAAGCGCGAAGGATAGACGGTTCACTTCCCTGTAAAGCTGCGAGTAGCTTAAGGTTCTTTCTTCACCGTTTTCTCCTTCCCAGTATATGGCAACCTTGTTTCTTCTCCATGTTCTGAGGTGTCTGTCGATGCATAGATATGATGCATTTAGCATTCCGCCGGGGAACCACTTTGCAAATGGCAGATCCCAGTCGAGTACCTTATCCCATGTTCTGAACCACTCGAGTTTCCTTGCTTCTTGCTCCCAAAACTCCTCTATGTCATCGAGGGATTTTCTGTATATGTCCCTGTACCTTTTTATCGGCCAATATTTTAGTTCAACTGGAAGAGATTCTGACTGCATATCCCCAACCTTTCTAGATGGTAATGGTCTCGCGACTTAAAAGACTCTATTCATATATGTTTTTTGGAATCTGGAATAGAAAATTGTTGATTGTTTTTTGAAGAGTTTTGAGGTTTAAAATTGAAGAAGATTAAAGAGCATGGACAAGTGTTAAGCTAAAGGAGGCTTTAAAACTTCCATTTTTTCGGACCTTGATCGCTTACCTGACTCTGCTTAGAATTGGGGTTTTTGTTTTTGTCGATAAGAGTCGTTTCGTGGTCTCAATGCTGATTAGTGTTATCAGGCATAGACCAGCGATGAGCCCAGCTTCAAATAGACCGATTGGAGCTATTCCAAATGCTTGTTGCGCCGCACGGATGTTGATTAAGGCTAGTATGAGCATGGCTTCCCATAGAACAGTCACTATGAGGAATTTGTGAGGTCGCACTTCGAGGAGCGTATACTTAAGTGAACGACAGTTTAGCGCTATAATCAATTCAAAGAAAACCAAGACTAAGAACAATCTGGTTTGAGCCATTTGCTCGCCATATGGCAAAGAGCTTAAGAAAACCCAAAGCAAGAGAGGGACTTCTATTAACACCGCGCGCAGAAGGAAAGACTTCACCTCCTTTGTAAACACCGTTTCCTTAGGGCTTCGAGGGGGTCTCCTCATAACATCCGGGTCCGATGGGCTCACGCCTAGAGCTATAGCTGGAAGGCCATCGGTGGCTAAGTTAATGTATAGGATTTGCACAGGGAGAAGAGGTAGAGGATATCCTGCTAGAACTGCTATTGAAAGCACCGCCATTTCCACAAGGTTAGCTTGCAGAAGATAAGTAAGATATTTCTTTATGTTATCGTAAATCCATCTGCCAAGTTCAATTGCGCTCACTATTGTTGCAAAGTTGTCGTCTGCCAGCACTAAATCCGATGCCTCCTTGGTCACCTCAGTTCCCGTTATGCCCATTGCCACCCCAATATCTGCATGTTTAAGCGCTGGAGCATCGTTAACGCCGTCGCCGGTCATGGCAACCACCTGTCCTTTCTTTTTCCACGCTTGAACAATCTTCAGCTTATGGGCTGGAGAAACTCGTGCATATACCGAAACTCTTTCGACAATGTCTTCAAACTCTTCATCAATCATTCTTTCTAAATCGTCGCCGGTGAGTGCAATATCTCCTCCCTGGTATATGCCTGTCTCCTTAGCTACCGCCATCGCAGTAAGCTTATGATCACCTGTTATCATGATAGGTTTTATTTTGACTTGCCTACACATCTCCACAGCCTTTATTGCCTCTTCCCTGGGCGGGTCTATCATCCCTATCAAACCCAGGAAGATTAGGTGGTTCTCCACAGTTTTCTCATCAAAATTGAGAGTGCTGGCAGTCGTTTTTTTGTAAGCCACGCCAAGTACTCTAAGCCCACCTCTAGCCATTTTTTCGTTTATGCTTAGAATCTCACTTTTTCTCTTTGCAGTTAGTTTCTCAACATTGTCTAATTCATGCGCATAGTTACATCGTTCCAGAATTATTTCAGGTGCGCCTTTCATGAAAACAATTCGCTCACTGTGAGGCGTAGAGTGAATCGTGGTCATCCGTTTTCTTTCAGAGCTAAAGGGCAATTCCCCTACACGTGGATATTGCCTTTTTACTTCAGCCAGTTGAAAACCAGCCTTTGCAGCAGCAACAATAAGTGCTCCTTCAGTTGGATCACCCCTAATATGCCATTTGTCTCCTTCAACCATTAATTCAGCATCATTGCACAGAAGAGCACCATTCATAAGAATAGAGAAATGTTCGTTTTGGAGAATATTGGGGTCTCCTTCTGCGTGAAATTCGCCTTTCGGCTCATACCCAACTCCAGCGACGCTTACCATTTCGTTTCCTAGGTAGATCTTGCGTACCGTCATTTCTCCTTTGGTTAAAGTGCCAGTTTTATCTGAGCAAATCACAGTGACCGAGCCTAATGTTTCAACAGCGGGCATTTTCCTTACAAGAGCGTTCTTTTTAGCCATTTTATACATACCGATCGCGAGACTGCCTGTCACAACCGCCGGCAGGGCTTCTGGAACAGCGGCTACAGCCAAAGCAATGCCGAACAAAATCATGTCTATGAGAGGCAAACCTCTAAAGATTCCAAGAATCATTACAGAAACACTGACAGATAAAGCCATTATGCCCAGCCATTTACCTAACTCTTTGGTTCTTTTTTCTAACGGAGTTTCCTCTTTAACGACAACAGTCACTTCTTTTGCAATTTTTCCGAACTCCGTATTCATGCCTGTAGCCACCACGAGCGCCTTTCCCTTTCCGCTGGTCACTTCTGTGCCTGAAAACACCATGTTTCTTCTGTCAGGAATAGAAACATCTTCTGAAAGCTTCATTATTTCCTTAGATACGGGCATAGATTCCCCAGTCAAAGATGCTTCGTTAATCTGGAGATTTATTACCTCGATTAATCGAGCATCAGCAGGTACTCTATCCCCTTCTCTCAAAACAAGAATGTCGCCAGGCACGGTTTCTCTCGCAGGTATCGTTAACTCTTTTCCATCCCTCATCACTACAACGGTAGGACTGAGAATTTTTTTCAATGCTTCTAAGGCTCTTTCAGCGCGGTACTCTTGAGTAAAGCCAAGCACGGCAGAAATAAGCACTATGGCAAAAATGACTAAGGCGTCAATACCATGACCTGTGACTAGAGAAATTATCGTGGCGCCAATAAGTATCAGTATGAGGATGCTCTTGAACTGTCTGAAGAAGATCGTTAGAGGCGAGATTTTTCCCACGGCGGCTAACTCGTTGAACCCATACTGCTCCAACCTACTTGCGGCTTCCTCTCGAGTTAACCCTTGTGAGCTGGTTTTCAATCTCGCTAAGCATTGAGTAATTTCAAGAGCATACCACTTCTCTTCAGCGTTCACGTGAGGATCCTCCAAAACAGATTCTAAGCAAATCACATTTAATATTCAACTATTCTTAATAAACCTGAACTCGTCTAAGTTAGGTCCAGCGCCATACTTTTCTTCCGTAGAATAATTCCGGTAGTATCAGCAATCCAGAGAGAGAAGCGACTATTGCAATGAACCATTCCATGGGATCATCTAGCCAAACTGTTCCTAGCAGCCCGAAAAACGGCACAAGTACTGTGGCTATAGCCGAAACTACTACAGAAACCAACAAGAACTTGTTTGAAAGAAACCCTACTTTGAAGGCATTATGTTTTTCAGATCGGCAATTCCAAACAACGAATAATTCCTGTAACGTTGCTCGTACAAAAGCCATCGTTCTGGCTTGTGCAAGCTTTGTCTCTGTTAAGGGTCCTGGAAGCATGTAATATTGCCAGTAGAATAGACCTCCAGTTAAAATAAACTGGAGTATGAAAGTGGCGATTATTGAGGCAAATCTTCCGTGTAATACTCCTTCATTTGGATTACGTGGTAGTCTTTTCATCGCATCCTTTTCTGGCGGGTCCATGGTCAATGCAAGTGCTGGCCCTCCGTCGGTAACTAGGTTTAGCCAGAGAATCATGCCAGCAGTTAAGGGAAGCTCTAAGCCGAGCAGTGCGAATGTTCCGATTAACGCTAGCTCATCAAAGTTGCACCGCAGGAGGAAAAAGGAGAATTTGCGAATGTTATCGTAGATCGTTCTACCTCCTTCGACGGCGTTCACTATTGTTGCAAAGTTGTCGTCTGTAAGAACTAGGTCCGCCGCCTCTCTTGTAACGTCGGTGCCTGTTATGCCCATCGCCACTCCGATGTCAGACTGCTTTAGGGCTGGAGCATCATTCACGCCATCACCGGTCATTGCCACTATCTGCCCCTTCTTCTTTAACGCCCTAACTATCCGAATCTTATGCTCCGGAGAAACTCTGGCATAAACTGAAACGTTCTCTACGATTTTCTCAAACTCTTCCTCGCTAAGAGCGTCTAGCTCTATTCCTGTGAGAACCATATCGCTCTTTAGTATGCCGAGCTCTTTGGCTATTGCAACCGCCGTAAGCTTGTGGTCACCGGTTATCATGACGGATTTTATCCCAGCTTGTTCACATTTTTTGACCGCTTCTTTTGCCTCTTCTCGCGGCGGGTCGATCATACCCATCAAACCTAGGAAGACCAAGTTATTTTCCAACGTTTCTTCATCGAATTTTCCCGCAGTGTCCGTTGGCAACTCCTTGAATGCAATGCCTAAAACACGCAGCGCTTCGCTCGCCATTTTCTCGTTCATTTCCAAGATTTGATGTCTTTTTTTCTTGTCCAGCTTCTTCGTTTTTCCATCAACCTTAACGTTGGTACAGCGCTCAAGAATTATTTCGGGAGCACCTTTGACGTAGGCGAAGAGATTTCCTTCAGGAGATTTGTGGACTGTTGTCATGCGCTTTCTTTCAGAAGTAAATGTTACTTCATGGACCCGCGGATATTCTTTCTCTAAAATTTCTTTGACAATGCCGGCTTTTGCCGCCGAGACTATAAGTGCGCCTTCGGTGGTGTCTCCGATGATAGCCTTTCCGTCATACTGGGCGTTGGTGCATAATGTGGCTGCTTTCAAAATCAAACTTAAATCGTCATGGCTTTTGGGGTTTAGGGGTTTTCCGTCAAGTAAAAATTCGCCTTTAGACTCGTAACCAACCCCTGTTACGTCTATTAATTTATCACTTACATGGATCTTGCGTACCGTCATTTCTCCCTTGGTTAATGTACCTGTTTTATCAGAGCAGATGACTGTAACAGCGCCTAGCGTCTCTGCGGATGCAAGCTTTCTGATAAGGGCGTTTCTCTTGGCTAGCTCTCTGGCGCCAAGCGCAAGCGACACTGTTACGACAGCGGGTAATCCTTCAGGGACGGCAGAAACTGCCAGAGAAACAGCGATCATGAACATATCCACAATGTTTTCTGGATGGGTTCCTTCACGAATAAGTTCAAGAATAAAAACTATTACAACGACGGCTACGATTAGTATCCCAAGCTTTTTCGCGAAACGCTCTAGTTTCCGCTTGAGTGGTGTCTCCTCTTCCTCTACTGCTTGCACCATTTCAGCGATCTTTCCGAATTCCGTGTTCATTCCTGTTGCCGTCACTACGGCTTTTCCTCTGCCATAGGTGGTATGAGTTCCCATAAACACCATGCTTTTCCTATCAGCCACGGGAGTTTTTTCATCAACAGCTTCTATCTTCTTGTTGACAGGGGTAGATTCACCCGTCAAAGCAGCCTCCTCAGTTTTAAACTCCACAGCCTCCATTAAACGTGCGTCGGCTGGAATGCGGTCACCAGCTTCCAAAAGAATTATGTCACCTGGCACAACTTCTCTTGCCTGTACAATTGTCTCTTTTCCATCACGTAAAACACGTGCGCGGGGGGCTGCAAGTTTTTTCATGGCTTCGATTGCCTTTTCTGAGCGGAATTCTTGAACGAAACCTACAACCGAGTTTAGAACAACTATTGCTCCAATTGTTATGGCATCTACATATTCGTCAAGAGCGCCATTATGGCTCGCAGCTGTGCTCTTATACCATCCTATCATAACGGAAAGCAGGATGGCTACTAGAAGCATGATTACAAAAATGTCCTTAAATTGATTCAAAAATATCTGAAGGGGTGTTACCCGCTTTCTTTCAACTAACTCATTATAACCATATTTCCTCAGTCGCTCCTGCACGTCTTCTGTTGCTAAACCCTCTCGACTAACTTTTAGATCTCGCATAACCTCGTCGGTTTCTCTAGCGTGCCAAGGCTTCGACGTCAGATGCACCCCTTGTGGTTTCAAATATAGAGTAGACATGACATAACTGCTTTATAAAAATCTCTCTTACCTTATGGTTCACAAAAAAGGTGTTAAGTCAAAGCTTAACGCATCTTAAGCTAGACTACAAATTGCAGAATTAAAGGCGCAAACACGGTCGCAGCAAGCGCCATAACCGTTATCATTGTATTTAATGAAGGCCCGGCTGTGTCTTTAAACGGGTCTCCCACGGTATCGCCAATAACCGCTGCCTTATGGGCATCGGAACCTTTTCCTCCAAATTTTCCTTCTTCGATGTATTTCTTAGCGTTGTCCCATGTTCCACCAGCATTAGCCATCAGCAAAGCGAAAATTATCCCCGTGATTATGCTTCCACCGAGGAATCCAGCCAGTGCCTCTCTGCCCAAAGTAAAACCAACTGCCAACGGAACCACAATAGCCAAGACGCCGGAAGGGATAAGCTCCTTCAAGGCTCCCTTAGTTGCAATGTCCACACACTTTGCGTAGTCTGGTTTAGATTTTCCCTCCATTAAGCCTGGAATCTCTCTAAATTGCCTTCTGACCTCTTCAACCATTCTGTGACCATTCTTTCCCACGGCCAGTATCAACAATGCACAAAACACGGGCGGCATCATCGCGCCGATAAACACGCCACTCAAAACTTTCGGATTCATGAGGCTGAGCTTAGCAATCCCTTCTACCGTGTTCACATCAATGCCAACTTCCGTTAAGTAAGCAAAAAATAACGCAATGACTTGCAAAGCGGCGGCACCAATAGCGAAGCCCTTCGATATGGCTTTTGTGGTATTGCCCGCGGCATCCAGTCTATCTACCGCCTCAATTACTTCTTCACCTAAACCAGACTGCTCTGCGATTCCCTTCGCGTTGTCCGCTATGGGTCCATAAGCGTCTGCAGCGATCACTGTTCCCAACGTGGCTAACATGCCAACTGCAGCCGTCGCAATGCCATAGAACGGATTGATGTTATACATTAAGGATATGTTCCACGAAGCCAAGATCGCTATGACAATGCCAATAATGGGCGGAATTATGCTCAATAGACCGTACGAAAAGCCAGACAAAATGTTTATTGCGGCGCCAGTCTTCGCGGATTCAGCTGTCCTTTTGACAGGGGTTCTATCTATTGATGTGAAAAAGTCCGTTGTTATTCCAATGATTACGCCAGCAACTAATCCAGCTATTGTTATAAAGAATATGCCGAGTCCGTGTTCTCCCATGTTTAAGGAGTTGACCGTCAGAAACATTAGGATTGCAAATATTATACATGTTGCAAAAGTCGCTCTGTTAAGAGCGGCACCTGGATTTCCTTTAATTCCCACTCTCACAAAAAATATCCCAAGAATAGATGCAACTATCCCTAACGCTTTAACTATTAATGGTAGAATAACGTATATTATTTTGCCATGGTATATTGCTGCACCAAGCAACATGGCTGCTATCATGCCAGCGATGTAAGAGTCAGTCAAGTCAGCCCCCATTCCAGCCACATCACCCACATTGTCGCCCACGTTATCTGCGATGACAGCCGGGTTTCTCGGATCATCCTCAGGAATGCCTAATTCAACCTTGCCTACAAGGTCGGCGCCTATGTCCGCCGTTTTTGTGTAGATACCCCCACCAGCTTTTGCGAAAAGGGCAAGCGCACTGGCGCCAAAACTGAAACCCAAGACGGTGTTTAGCGCTGTTTCCGGGTCCTGATAAATATGGCTGTAGATGAAATAGAGTATGCTTGTTCCCAAAACAGCCATGCCAACGATAGACAACCCCATAACTGCTCCGCCAAAATATGCCACCGGAAGAGCTTTATTCAACCCGCTTTTGGCAGCGTTTGCTGTTCTTACATTCGCCTTAACAGCTGCATTCATCCCAAAATACGCTGCTACAGTGGTGCAAAGCGACCCAAGAATATACGCTATTGCTAAGTGGTAATTTTTAAAGGCGACCCCAAGTATTGTCGCCATAACAACAACGAACAAGGCCAAAGCCATGTTTTGCCTCTTCAAATAAGCGTTGGCTCCTATCCTTATTGCATCGGCAATTTCCTTCATCTTCGGGGATCCAACGTCATGTCTGTTAACATAACGATAGAGGTAAAACGCAAAGGCAATTGAAACTAAACTAGCAATCGGTGCAAATAAGGACCATTCCACGCCCTATCCTCCAAGGCTTTTCTCACATCTAAACCGTTCTGAACATAAATACCTTACTAATAAACCTAACGTAAAATTAACGTAACAAAACTTTTACAAAAAGGAAAGAGAAAAGTTAAAAAGAAAACATCTATTTTTTAACTAAGAAATCTGTAAGAGGCTGAAAATGGACTGGTTAATGATTGCGCCGATTGTTGGCTTAACTTCAATCACCTTAGCATTTTTATCTCTGTCATTGCGTGAGCAATGCGTCGGTTCTCTGGGTGGCTACTGTGTTTGCTTCTCTGCAAATCCTTCGTGCCTTACAAAACAAGCCTCTTAGACATCGGGAAAGAATCAACGATGATGTGGGTATATAGTATAAAGGCAAAAAAGATACGCGCATGCGACCTTCATACTTTTGAAGAGTTAAAGACGCTTACAAAAAAATCAGAGTGGCTTTGGATAGACAGCCTAGAGCCTAACCCAACCGAATTTGAAATTATTTCAGAGCTGCTCTACAATGAAACGAAGATTCTTGAAGATATAAAAGGAGGCAGAACCTTTCCACGTTATAAAAAGTTTAATGATTGTACGATTCTTTCCATTTCGGTTGCTGGTGTTCAAGATGAGCTGAAGACTTATCCGATATACATTGCCTTAAAAGAAAAAGTGCTTCTAACCTTGAGAAAAAAGGAATCATCCAGCCCAATAGAATATGCCATTCAAACACTGCAAGACTGCCTATCAGAAGAGATAGGTCCATCCTTTGTTCTTTGTGAGGTGTTGCGTGAAACTACAAACAGAAACTTGGATGTTGTTATGGGACTTAGGGATATGATTGAAAAGGTAGAGGAGGAAGCGATAGCCAGACCTTCGAAAAAAGCGATTGCCAGTGAAGTATTTGCACTTAAGAGACAAATAGCCAAGTTTTACAGAATTTTGTGGTCGGAGCAACAGATGATAGGCAACATTAAAGATGGCTTAATTCCCAACATCAAACTATGTCAAAAATCTGTTTTGGGTTTAGAAGACGCGATGAACAACATATCTCGAGAGCTTGAATTCCTTAATTCCTACGACAACGCTTTGGATGGAATTCTTAGACTACAAGATTTAGGCATGATTCATAAAGTCGAAAGAACGTTGATCTACCTTACCTTTGTCATAATCATCATGAATATCTTTCTCATCATTTTGGGGCTTAGGCATTAATGCACGCTAGTTAACACTGTTCAAAAGACCAAAAGTTGTGCCTGCTTTTAGACATTGGCGCCGGGAGTGGGACTCGAACCCACGCGGCCCTTGAAAGGGCCACAGGCTCTCAAGGCCTGCGCGTTATCCACTCCGCCATCCCGGCACAGTCAACTATTTCTAAAATCCCCATGTCTTAAATCTTTATGGGAAGGACAAAGCCGAGAAAGAAATGATTGGTAATAAACCGAAAACTTTTTTGAAGGTGTTCTATAAATTAGAAGTGCGTGTAACGGGGGGCCGGTAGTCTAGCTCGGTTAGATTCGGCCTCGATGGTGATATCTCCCGCCAATCCCCCTTTTTCTGTTTTTGTATGGGCTAGTTAGTTGTTTGGAGGCTTTTAATGGCTAGATGTGTGCTTTGTTATCTTTTTACGGGTAACATGGCTGATTTCGCCGTCACTTTCGATTGGGATGACAAGGAGCTGAGGGTTTGCCGCTTTTGTTTGGAGGATTTGTTGTTGCTGGGTTTCAACGCTAACCAAACAATTCGCTTGGAAACTTCCAAACAGTTGAAGCCTAAAATTACCAGATTCTGGTTTCTGGGACCTATACGAAACTTGCTGGAGGCTTCTGCGTGAATCGCAAAAGAGCTATGCGAAATCTTTACTTTGAATATCAAGAGAGTCGCCGAGCCCTTCAAGAAGCCCAGCGCAGTCACAGAACAAAAGTCGAAGAAACAGCGAGATTCATGTTTGACATTTATGCGAGTTGGTGTAAAGAAAAATTTGGAGTTGTTGTGAGACCTTGGTCTTTCAAGGAAGGCAAACTTGAACGGCCTAAAAAGATTTTTTTTGAAGAATTAGAAATTTATGACATTGGTTTTCGTTCTCAAGTGACCCGACTGCTTGACAAGATTTTCGATGAAAAGGAGGCAAACTCTCGATGAGTGATTTTCTATTTTGTGTGCCCAGTGGCGAACCCGTAGCCCTCGAGCCTTTCCATTACGCTATTATTGGGCAGACCCAGTTTAGCGGTAAAACCACGCTGATCAAGCGCCTTTCGGATTGGGTTGCTGCTCAAGGCTATACGGTTTTGATTTTTGACACGAAGGAAACTGAGGCGGATTATGCGGGCTTCGGCAATGAGGTTCCTGTTTGTCTTCGTGAAACTACCGACAGTTTCGTTCTGATTGGGCTGCTGGAGAGCATGTTCAAGCGTAGGCTCACGCCTTACTATGCTACTCTCAGTCGATTAACTGAGGCTGCTAAAGGCTTTGACGATATCATCAAAAGAGCTAGGGAGCTTGAGGCTAAGACTAAAAGCAGCTGGCTCCGAGATGCTTGCCGTGTTCTATACGATTTGTTAGAGAGGCTACAGAATGAAACTTCTAAAGTTGAAACCGTTCCGCAGTTGAAGCTTTATCCTGGCATAAACCGCATGGTAATCAATGATTTTAGCCTCGAAGCCCAGCAGCTCATAATGAAAAACAGCTTTGAGGATCTCCTCCGCATATACAAACGAAAAACAATAGGCGTCATCGACGAGAGTTTCAAGTTTTTACCACAGGGCTACAGCTCCGCAGCCACTCGAGCCGTAATGAACGTCATAACACAGGGTGCTAAAACAGACTTGTACACGTGGATAGCTACTCAGTTTTTGGCTGTCACCGATAAGGACCCATTGAAGGCTTGCGCCGTAAAGTTTCTGGGCACACAGGACCATATCACGGAAGTTAAGCATACACTTGATTTGATTCCCGAAGCCCGAGGCAAATTCTCTGCTGATGACATTATGAAGCTTAAGCTTGGACATTGGGTTTTGGTGCGGAAACGTCCGCCTTTCGTTGGCGTTGTTTACGCCTTGCCTGTTGGGGTGCCTGAAAGCATTGGCTTTGAGGTTGCTCGGGGAACTCGAACCCCTGAGTTTGTGCGTGACAGTTTTCTTAAGCCTAAAATGGAGGTGAATGAAACGGTTTGGAAAGAAAAATACGAGCAGCTTGAAAAACGGTTTGCAGATATCCGAACTGAAATCTTCAATGAGTTAAAGAAAGAATTTGAAGGCAAAATCGAGGAGGAGAGGCAGAAAGCGTTCCTTGAGGCTATGCAGAAGGTTGACGAAATCAAGAAACAGTGGAACATTGATGAGTATCAAGAGACGATAGCCCAGTTAAAAGATGAGAAGGCAAATCTTGAGGCTGAGCTGAAGAGGCTTGAGCCTTTGAAAGCCTTCAAGAAAGCGTTCATCGAAGCTTTCGGGGTCCCGCTGGGACTTGAACCTAGGGCTTCTGTGCCTTCTGAAGTTGTTGTGCAGAGTGAAATCCCATCTTTAACCGTCCATGTTGTGCGTAAACCACTGGTTCTCAGCACAGATAACGCCCAAGGAAGAGCTACTCTACTTTATGCTGAAGGCTTCTTTGACGAGGAAGAGCGGTCAATCGGCGCTGTTCAGGAGGAAATGATTAGGCGAGGCTGGCCTAAAGACCCGAGGCTTAGCGGCTTTCTGGATGAGATGTGTAGCTGGGGCTTTCTGCGGAAAAGGCGCACAGATAGATGGCTGTACCGAAGTGCTATGAAATCGACTGAAGCTCGTGAGAAAGGCTTGCTGAAGGAGGTTGAAGCCTAAGTGAGGTGCGCGAAGAGCGATTTTAACACTGACTGCAAGTGGTGCGACAAGGCTTGGGACTGTGAAATCTTCCGGCGATACAAGGAGATGAAAAGGCGCTTAGCGAGATAGGTGATTTTTTGGCTGGGGCTTGTAGGCGTGCAAAATGTCACAGTGACAATAGTGACAGCATTAGACAACAAGTTTTCAGTCTCCTCGACAAGAATCCATTGTTGACGCCTAAGCCCCTCTGTAAACTTCTTGGTTTGCCATATGAAAAATATGAGCATTATCTCAGGAATCTGCGGACGAAGTGGAAGTGTCACTATAGAAATACGCAGGGTGTAAAGTGTGTAAGTCATGGGTGGCGTGGTTGGTGTTTTGTGCCTGATAGCCTTAAGGTTGGGGTTCGAACCCGTGCGGTTGAGGTTGGTTGGGTTGAGACTAGGTCTCGTTGTGGGTGGTTGTTGTGGCGGGGCCGTCTTGGGCGTTTGCAGTGGTTTCGGAGTGGACGGGTTAATTTGTTTGTACGTAAGCCCGCCAATCTTGGGAAAGCCTATCAGCTGATTTGTAACGGTTTTTTCGCCACGAATCTTGTTAGTGACGTTAAGGTTTTGGAGCAGGTTTTATCGACTGTAAGGTTTAAGGGAGCGCATTATGTTTTTCCTACTGAGGAGCGTTTGCCTAGGCTTACGATTGACTTGTTTGCGAAGAGCAACGGCGTAATCATTAAGGTGGGAGATGCTTCTCATCCGAATAGCGTTGAGGTTGTTGCTTGTTATCCGGACTGGGCTGAGCGTAACGAGCGTCTCTTTGAACAGTTGAATAAGACTTTGAAGCGGTTGTTAGAGCCTTCTGCGCCGAACAAGTTTGAGAAACCGGATTACGTGAGATAAGGACTATGGGCTTTTCAGCAATTTATGTAGATGTCTCATGCTTAAGTTTTGCAGTGATGTCCGGTTTTATGTTTGTTTGTATTCTGAGGTTTTTCCATGAGTTTGAGGGTTTTGACTCGTAAGGCGAAAATGGAGCTTATGACGGCTGAGGGCGACATCTGCAGCATGTTGTTTCCGCAGAAGAGGGCTCAGCATGCCTGTAGGCTTTTTCTGGAGCATTTGAAAAGGCGTGGCGGTCTTACCCGCAGCGAGTTAAGCATGTTTGCGTGGGATTTGCAGGCTGGAAAAACTGAAGAGGGCTTCCGCTATAGTCGCACAAGGTTCTACACTAACATACGAAAGACTCTGTTAAAGCTAGGCCTCATCGCCATCGAGCAACGTTTTGTTGAAGCTCCAGAACAAGATTTGGCTCCTGAACACCACAGGCACAGAGACGTTGTCGAAAAGTATGTCCCTGTGCGGCAGCCCATTCCCAAACGACCGCCAGACGGCTTAAACCTGCCAAGGCTCATGTGGATAATATGCAAGCGTTGGAACGAAGAATTTTTAGAGAAAACGCATAGTTCTTAAAGAAAAAGACAGTCTATTGAACGTGTAGAAGCGTGCACGTACACACAACCCAAATTGGAAGCGGAATGTACAAATTTCGAGCTCATGATTTTCAGCTTTTAAAATAATTTAAGCTGCTGCTGGCGCCGGGGAATAGGTTTACCTCTCGGTTTAAATTCTCGGCGAAGTTGATAAGTAATATGGAGAGGTTTTTCTTTGCAGTTCTGGCTATCGTTGTTCTTCGCATGGGCACCTCAGGATAAAATACTTGCCGCCTTGTTTTTCAGTGTTCTCTTTCGTTTCTCGTTGCTTCTTAGTCAACCCGCTACGGCATGACTTTATCTCATACAATGTAGTGTCGCATCTGAAATCTGCGCCTTCTTTGAGGGGTTCTAGATCTGGACAAACGGTACGCAAGATTGGTTCCCATAAGTCTTCGCATTTCTTACCTTTTGCCCGATTCGTATCCATAAATTGAATTTTGACATCGAGGGTTTAAAAATGTTTGTAGTGAGGAGAATTAACGTATGCTATCGAAGTGCAGCAGTTTCTCTTTTTCATTGTTAGATATGTATCAGTTCTTGAAGCTTTATTTTGGGCAACTTCACGATCTTCAGATGAACAGAACACGATGGCGGAGTTCAAGTTGTCAAGACATCCAATTGGGTGGCAGCTATTAACTTTCAAACTCGATGAACTCACCATTTATCTTAAACTTCACAAATCGTTCACGTCTTCCGAACACTTCTCTTGCTATTCTTAGATCTGCACCGAGACTAGTCTTAAGCACCCAATCTTTGAAATCATCATTTGAAACTATCTTTGAATTCTGATGAATTAAGGCAAGCTTCAGGACGTAATCATCAGCCTCTATTCTAGACGGTGCCTGGACGATGAGCTTTTCGTCTAGAGCCTTTTGGAAAGCTTCCTTTTCGTCAATTTTGTGGCGAAGTGATGCATCGACTACTATCTTGGTCTTGAGCTTTTTTCTCTTATAGTATTCTACAACCAGAAAGATATTTCGATATCGTGGAGGTTGACCCTTGGGCACATTATCATATGCCACGTTGCTACCGTCAATAATAATATCTATTCTTTCTTCTTGCGACTCATATTCTCTCTCCGCAGAAGAGCCTTCTTTCCCTGCCTTACCAAGGAATTTAAGGATTGGTTCTAGAAAATGATGCTCCAGCCATCGAAGACATTCCTCGGACTGCTCTGAGCTTATGTTAATTCTTCGCCAAGTCTTTCCGTCATGTTCTAGTTTCTCTTTAGATAGGGATAGGAGTTTACGTGTTTTCAAGTCATTAAGAATATCCACGACTTTTGGGTTGTGCATCAATTCAATCTCATAGGTGAGGTCACCAGTATAATCCCGTGTTAACCAGGAGCCTGCACCATCGGAATATATGTGTCCCCATGGCGTCAACCTTTCTTTTAGAACGTGATAATGAAGGTGTCCTTGCTGTAGGTCTTTAGGTAACTCAAAAGAATCTATATCTGGTTTAAACAAGTTGTATAAGAAGTCCAGCACATCAGGTGGCACACAATAATTGAGTTTATGTTCATTACGACTCGCTCGCAGAAGGTAAGTATCGACATAGAAATCTTTCTTACGCTTTGTTTCGTATATCCAGTACGCTGAAGCAGTAACGCAAAGTCCCAAACTCAAGAGTGTACTAAATAACTTTTCTCTAGCGTCTAACAGTTGTGTATTTAGTCTTGGATTCATCATTGGAAGTAGAATGCAATTGTACATGTCTCTCTGCATGTCCAACTTGTCTTTTTCATAGCGCTGAGGGGGTTCCCTCAAATCAACTGGATATTTTCCATCGAGTTTAAGAAGTTCATGTGTGATGAGGAATACAAGTGTCTTCCTAGGAACCGTTTCCAGACGGCTAGCCAAATCGACTACATTTGCTGTCACTCGTTTCATGATTTTTCTCGACTCTCTTTCGCCTTGGTTCGTAGTTTTGAAGAATGTTGGTTTTTGGTAACCATCAAATATGAATCCTGACGTAATGTCTTCTATAATAAGGCCCATCTCTACTAGATTCGAGTAGGCGTTGGAGCATTGAAGACCTTTTTCATACGCTTGAAGATCCTCCTTCAGAAGGCCGTATTCCCCTGTGTGCTGACCAATGTAGACATAGCATAGGATTTTTTCGAGTTGGTTCTCGCTGAGCATCAATTCTTATGCACCAATCTTACTTTTGCGTGTCTGTTTATAACTGCTTTTCTAGCGCACTAGAGTTCAAATAAGAGGAGTGGTGATTGATAGGACAGGTGGGATTTGCACATCTCCGTTAAGAAGTTAGATCGCCTGATCGGTCAAAAAGCAGCCAAGAAGGTGGGCAAAGGCTGGGCACTAACAAGCTTCCTAAGAGAAGCATGGGACTCAACAAAAGAAGAAATAATGAAACAGGCATTAATAGACCGTAGGTAAAGTTTGGAGCCTTGAAAAAGTAGACTTTTGCATCTTTTTTGGCAATGTGCAACGCTTTAACGAAACTGTCAACACACTTACTTGCCATGTCGCCGTTTGTCATAGTTCTTCCTCAATACCTCTCACCGAATCCTTCTTTTCAAGTATCAAACCGCTGCCACAAGGAAGAAAACAGAAAATATCATCAGGGATATTCAAGGATACTTTTTTAACCATGACTTGATTTATCGAGCAAAACACTTTTAAATTTATCCGGTTGCCTCGACGGCACTCGGGATAATCGTGAAGTGATTTTGCCTATTTTAGCAAATCGTATCCATTTAATAAGGTAGCCTAGGCATTCATGAAAAAGTTTGAATTAGACTTTATGGTGTGGTAGCGGGGAAGTATTTGAACTTCAATTCAAAACTCCCACTTTTAAGACCGTGAAAGGTTAACAGCTTCGTAAAAGAATATTTAAAGTTGATTGTTCCAATAATGTGATATGGTCGCAGAAGCTGTATACGATAGGCAAATAAGAGATGTTGTGGGAAAACTTTTAGCCTATCAAAGGAATGCGCCTATTCATATTCGGATTGTTAGCCCGATAATACACGACACGGAATTATCAGATGGGGATATGTTATCTCATAAGATAAATCGGTTGATAAAGTTCAAAGATGCAAGAATAACTCTTATAGTTAATAAAAAAAGAGAAGAAGACCCCAAGGAAGAAGAGCTATTACAGAAACTCGAGGATATTGGTGTCAGAGTACACCGCAAAAAAGAATTGCACGTTAAGACAATTTTGCTTGACAGTAGGAGGGATAAGGCAGTTCTAGTAACGAGTGCAAATCTTACTCCTACCGGGCTTGGATTACAAAAAGAGATCGGTGTATATTTTTTAAATCAGCTTAGTCATATTTATGAGCAAATTTATGACTATGTTACTCATTTATTAAAAGAAGAAGCTTAAACATATGAGAGGGCGAAATTATATGCAAATGTGGTTTGAAGCGTTTCAATTTGCCAAAGATCCTTACGAAAAATTGGATCCGTATAAAATAGATCTTGAACGTTTGGTGTGGGATAGACTAGATTTAAAAAAGGCTAAAGAGGATGTAGATAAATTTATTGAAGATACCGTCGGTAAACAAAGAATCGCTTTAAAGATATTCGGTTCAGCGGGAAGTGGAAAAACATGGCTTACGAGAATAATACAAAAGGAGCTTTCTGAAAAATTTGCTCCCAAAAAAGAAGAAATGGTTTTCTTGTATACAAAAGTTCCTCGCATGGAACCGGTATTTCAAGTTGTCTACCGTATAGCAATTGACTACTTCCTCACGAATTATTTTGAAAAACTCAGTAAGTTTACTAGTGGCACTGATTTAGGTGCATGGGAGAAAGTAATTGGTGATCATGATCTTGCATTGTGTTTTTCAAATTTTTCGTCTGGAACCCCGACTAAAAAAGCTCTTGCAAGAAAGTGGTTAACAGGGGACAAATTGTCTGCATCAGAACTTTCTGATTTAGAGCTTACGTATTCTCTCGATTCTGATTACGAAAGATTTGAAATGCTAAGGAAGCTTATCGAGAAACTCTTGAATAAATTCTCAGTTTGTGTTTTGGTAGTTGATGAGTTGGAGAATGCGCCAACAAAACTCGCAGGACAAATAAGTGATGGTCTGCGAGATCTGCTGGACTTGTTCTCAGAGAGATTTGCACTAATTGCTTCATTTACTGCCCAAAAGATGGAGGAGTGGTATGATCTTGGTTATACCGAAGCTTTAGGTAGACGTTTTGACTACACTATAGAACTTAGTAGTCTTGATATAGATACTCTGCCAGAATTTCTGCGTATTCATCATAAAGCTTACAGAAAGGAAAGTGCCAAGGTTAAGGACGAAATATTTCCATTTACTGAAGACACTGCCAAAAAATTGTTAGAGTTAATGTCTCCACAGTATCATTACCCAGGATACTTTCTACCGAATTGTAAGGACATAGCCAGACTAGCTTCTAGTAAGAGAGAACAAATAGATGCCAAATTTGTTGAAGCGAATTTTCCGAAAGTTTCTTTCAAATAGGTTTAGATAAGGCTACATACGCTGGCTTACCATCGCGTCCTAGCATTACTGACCTAATTACACCTTCCGACCACAATGATTTAATTAACGCATTGAACTTTTCTTCTTCCATTATTATCTTGTTTTTGAGTAGATTCACACAAACATAAGTCATGATTGCTTTTATATCACTGATATCTGCTTCTGTTTTAAACAGTGAGTAAGCCTTTTCAAATATTTTCAAAAATTCTTCTCTATGTTTGGAGTAATCAAACAAAGTGGTTTGACCAACCAGAATTGCTCCCATCAATTCATAAATTTTATTCTTTATGTCAGATTCCTTTCTAACCTCATCCAACAGAATCTCCATGTTAGTCTTGGGTATAATCTTGTCCTTTTCTCTTTTGATAAGTCCGACATCTTCAAGCCACATTTCCATGCATCTAAATTTATTCTCGAAAAATGTCGAAATTTTTCCACTCTCATGAAGTCTTATTAGATTCTTTTCAATAGTAGCTTTACTCCATAAATTCCGAGCTAACTCTGTAGAAAAATAAGAGGAAATAATTTCCTTCCTGCTCTTATTAGCATGTTGCTGAACAACTTCCAAAAACTCTATCAGCTGTTCTTTCAAAATTGAGGTAAACATTGTTTTAAAATAAATGACTCGCTCTTCAAAGCTTAGTTGGGTTGTAGCCTTGGATTCTTGTGCTAACTCACAAAGAGCCTTTCCCTCGCTAGACAAGGTATAAATTCCACCCGCTTTTTCGATGAGACCCACTTTTTCTAAAATAATAAGATGCCTTTGAGTAACAGTCCTATTTTGGAATGGCGAGCCGATTCTTTTTTCGGCAAGATTTTCAAGCTTTTTTCGCGTTAATCCCTTTTCAGACTTGATGAGGTTACACAAAAAGGTAAAGCGTCGAAGTTTACCTTCAGACGATGAAATATCTGAAATTCCATTTTTTGTTCTTTCTCTAAACATTGTTATTCACATATTATTTAACATTGTTTTTAAATAACTGTTGTTAAGCCGAGAGGCTGTTAAGCTTCAGTCACATGGTCTAGCACTGTGAAACTATTCTTCTTGACAAGAGATTGAATTTTCTTTATAATCCACTACCGTATCCAATCGATCTGCAAACCATAATTCTCATTTCAATCAACCTAGACTGTTGCTTTAAGCTTTGTTGCGTATTCAAAAACATTAGAAAATGTTGTGTTTGTTAAGATTTCTTTAACATAGTCTTCATAGTCATTCTCACTGATCAGTTTTCTAGCAGTTTCTACTTCTTTTTGAAAGACCCAAGCGTTATGCATCGCCCTAGAAGTGAAACTTTTTTTCAGTTTTTCGAGTCCTTCTTTCTTACACACCGGACACTCACATTTAGCCAGAATCTCTTTCTCGCTCTCCGAAAGGTCTCGATATGTTTTATGTCTCTTTCTTGGGGTTATGTACCTGTCTCCAATTCTTGGAAGCTGAATTGCGCCATAGGCAGCTTTCGTTCTCCATCCTGAGGAATCTACACTGTTAGCTCCGGCATAAAACATGAGATGCATGGTAAGGGTACTTCCAACACCGAAAACATGAATTCTTCTGTCAGGAACTTTCTTTCGGACAAAATTTACAATCTCAACCACGTTTGCAATGCCTCCAGCGCCTTTGGTTGAAAAAACCGATGGAACAAGGCTACCTATTCCTAAAAAATCAAAGGCTGATATCTTATCTAGCTCCTGAAGAAACCACTCAATTTCATCTAGTTTGTGACCGTGAACCGCTGGCACTAATTTGATGCAATCTGTAGTATGGTTCGCGACCATCATCCGTGTGTTTGTTAGAGTTTTGAACCACCTATCCATTTTTTCCTCGTGGCTTAAATTTGGACCTAGCGGATGATCCAAAATAACACCAAAATTGGGCTTGCTTTCTTCATAAAGCCTGAGTATCTTCTTCGGATCTATGTCTAGTTCCTTCTTTTTCATAAACTGAAAACCGCCAGAATCCATCATGATTGGACCTTTAAATTCCAGATACCCATGAATGCCTTTTTTCCTGACATCGTTGTTTGCTTTCGCATTGCCTAAAATTTCGTAGGCATTGATCATGACTCCATCTATGGAGTAATGTTTCCATGGTTTTGGTTTACCATCAATTAGTTGGGCAATCCATAGAAAAGGCGTTTCAATTTCATGTACCATTTTTCGTTCAAGACTCCTTTCAAGTATTTCAACAGGTGTTCTTGAGCCATTGGATGGGAAACTCCATACATATCCCATGCTATGCGTCCGCTCTTTCTAACTATTCCCGAAACAAGACGGGAGTCAGGGAGAATACCGACATTTACGTTGGCAATTTGTGCAGCTTTTTCTATGATTCTCCTATGCGTGTGATCGTCTTTCCTCTCTAATTGTGACGTATAAGTTCTAACAAAAGCAATCATTCTAGAATAAGAATTCCTTGACTTGGCTTTCTTAAGAAATTCAGCAATGTACGTAGCAAGACGTTCTATACTCTTATCAACATACTCCTTCGAATAAGGCTGATTATATTTATTACACCACCACTCAAATAGCCCAGGACAATCATACCAAGTTTCTTTCTTTTCATAAAATTCTTCTGGAACCAAACCGAATGGTTCAGATATTGATACCAAGTGGATGTTTTTTCTTTCATCACCAAGCCTTGATAGAGTTTTGAAAAGTCGTTTGTATGACCGTGACCTGTGGTATGGTTTTTCATTTGAGCATGGATAAATTAGGAGGATTTTCCTCGTTGGAGGTGAGTAATGATTAGCAATAAAATTTAGCCATTCGATTATTTCATGGTTTTGAATTAATGCGTTGTAGACCTCTTCTGGATTATAAAAACACAAATCGGGTCTTATCGTCACATTTTTTCCTTTTTTACTAGAAACAGTTTTGTAAATCTGTTCTCTCTTCATAATGTAGAATATTTTCGCTTTACTTTTATATTTTTCCTGCTTTTACAACTAAAGGTTACCGGAGTTTTTCAAAGGATTTTGCGGAATGGATTAGGCGCGCCTAGAATTCTTCTTATATTAAGCGCTTTAGGCTGTTCGTCAACGGATTCTGGGGCTTGGAGGACCAAAGCGGCTCATGGAAAAATAATGTTGCCAAATGAATGGTAGTTAAATAGGCAACGACACTCCTTTCTTTAGGAGCTGCTTATTTACAAGCGCTTCAACTAGATCTTTTGCCTCTTTTTCTGTTTTCCCAAATTGAGAGACAATTTGTGCTTCAAGCTCTGAAGCATCGAACCATTTCTGTTTTGTTGAAGCGTCTACAACTGCAAACAAGACGTTAAATTCATCCTCGGACAGAACGTTCTTCACCTCGTCAAACAGTTTGCGCTTTATTTGATCGAGGTCCTCCCATATTCCTTTCCATGTGATTTTAACACCTTTTCCTAGGCTCAAATTGTTGATGCTCTGAATGGCTTCGGATATTGTGGAATCAAAAGCCTTTCCGAACATGGTGACATCAATCAATCCCTCTTTTAACACTTTTAGGAATTTTTCAATATTATTTTGATACGTCTCCAGGATCTTTGTACTATTTCGGCATTGGCTTAGCAGTCTCTTATCAGCATCGTTCAAAGAACTTACCATTGTGGCAAGATTAGCATCAATCGACTTGGCTTTTTCATTTATTGCATCTATGCTTATTGTCTTTTCAGCTGCGGTCGGAACATTCTCAGACAGCATAGAAAAGTCATCAATAATGCGAGCTACTTCTACTGATATCGCATTAGCTTCGGTGGCCATTTCTTCATGATATTCAAAGAATTTCGCGGTGTTATTAGCTCTTCTTGATAAGGAATCCTTCATTGAAAGAATTAGCTTTTCCTTGCTGAGGATTATCTCCAAATAAGTTAAGCTAGTCGAAACTCTTCTGTCAAATTCAGCAAGAGCTTTATCAACTTCCTCAAAAAAGGACTTAATGTCATCTAAGGAAAGCCTAGTTAATGGTTTTGCTTTTACTGGCGTTATTTGACACTGCATCAAAGTATCATGGAGGGCCAGCGATAGCTTGTACGCTTTATCAATAGCGTATTGAAGAAGCCTAGCTTTGATCTGCTTTCCAAGACTTGTGAACCTTTCTCTCGTTTCTACTATTTTGTCACATTTGCCCTTAATTTCTCCTAGCCTCGTTGAAAAGGCTTCAAGGCTGCGCTCAAGCTGATACACTTTATAGTTGAAGTAACTTGCCTGTTCCTCGGGTCTGTCATAATAGAAATAACACGGGACTCCTTCGTACTTGCTCCTAACCCTAAACTGGGACCGAAGAGCTTCTAATCCTTCTTGCATCTCTTCAAAACCGTATTCTCTCTTGCCTACCTCGTCTATTCTATCATAATAGGTTTTCAGATTCAAGTAATCATCGATATCTTTTCGAGCATACTTTTTGTCCGAGAATCGATTGTAATCATCTAGTAGTCTGTCTAGTAAAGACTCTATTTCGCCCTTTCGCTGCGACGCATTGATAGTTATTGTTCTGCCCTTGTCCCACGCTTTGCTTACTAACGGTTCAAGCACATCCCAAAAATGTGTTAACAAAGTGTCCAAAAGGTAAAGCAGTCTCATGCTTAGTCCGTCATTATACTTTATGTTGGGCTCTTCGCATTTCTGGCGTAGGGTCTGGACGAACTGGTCAAAATGGTTGAGCATTATTATTTTATCTTCTCTTTCTTTGCCGTGACAAATGTGGGCATAAGACCACCAAGGCTGATTTTTCCTTTCTGCTAGCACGTCATTGTATTCTTTGAATTTTTTAAAGACAGATTCTTCTAACTCTTCCTTGTCTACACGAGAGATCTCTTCTTTGCCAATCTGAATTAGCCCTTTAGCCTTCAAAATTGGAAAATATACTTGCTCAAATATTGCTTTGTTTTGAGCAAAAATGACGAAACTGCTTTTTATTTCTTGGATAGATCTTTTCCCTTTTCCCATTATTTCTAGAATCCTTTTCTCCGCAGGATTGACAATCACTTGGATTTTTCCTGCTTCTTTCTGTTTAATAAAGGAATTTGATAGGAGGTCGTGATGATACTCACTAAATCGTTCCAAAGTTTCGATATCCAGTGGTGCAAATGAAACTTCTTTAGTTCCATAAAGAGTGAAACTTCTCAGCCTTGATGACTCTTTAAAAACTTTTTGAAGCGTGGTCTCTTCGTCTATGGTCGCGATGCAATAGGACATCGCTTGTGCGAGTGATCTATCACTTTCCCCGAAAGTCTTTCTTAGATCTTCAACTAATATTCCTTCGTTTCTGCACTTTTCCATCCAACTATCAAAAATCCGTCCGAAATCTAATTCATACAGAAATTGTTTAAGTTTACCTTCTAAAAGGTTCTTATTGATGTCAATGTTTCGTCTTCGTGCCAAAGACAACACGATGAGTTGTTGCGCCCTAACGGGTTTTATATGCATGGGGAGAACTTGAGGCATCAAGTTGAGTTCATTGCTGGCATCATCATCTATGCCGCCTAAGTGTACTAAAAACACTAATCCAGGTCTTTCTCTTTTCATCAAGTCTTTTATGTTTTCGACATCATTTAGGTTAACTCTACTTGTTGTTGTATAGATTGCAGAGGGAATTGAAACTTGTACCCCTGACGAAAGCGTGTAATCCAAACTGAAAATGCTCGAGGCAGCCGCAATCCTAAATTTGTCCGAACTATTTATGACCTCGATGAACCCGTCTCGAAGAGGTGCGTTCATGTCAGCGATATTCTTTACGGCTTCACGCCATAGATCCATCCGTTTCGATCTGTCAACAATGAATTCTATTAACATCCATGTAGGTGAAGGGTACAGTTGGTCAGCAAGCTCTTTAGATAACACGAAATAACGCTTTTGAGCGGTGGGAACAAAATAATCCGCCAATTTTCTTTGCAGATATTCTGCATCATCATCTGGAATATCGAAGATCCGCGCTGTCTCTTCAGCCTCTCTCGGGAAAAACATAATGGTGAACAAGTTTCCTTTTGAGTCAACTTCGAAAAACACGGTTTCCTCTTCAAACTTTTTTAGTGGAATTCTGGATTTTGAAAGTATTATCTCGTCTTCTACTGGTTTAAGTGAATCAATCACCTCTTCGGCGTTCTTATCTTCTTTCAAGGGCTCAAATCGGGCAATTGCGCGCGCAATACCTATTTTTCTGAGTTCTTGATTAATCATCTCCACATGATTATGAACAGCTTGATCATCAGTCAAATTTGTTCTTTGCTTTATTTCTTCCAACGAGAAAGGTTGAAATTCCCCTGAGAGCATCTTGAAAACTTCAATGCACCTTTCGCCATAACCCTTTATATTCATCAAAACGCCCTCGATTTTTATCAATAAGTCGTCATCAATGCATTTTGTCACTCCTCCGTAAATGCCGATTTCTTTCCCTTTAAGTGAGTCAAGGAAAATCTCGTAGTCTATTACAGACAATTCCCCATCCGAAGAAGCCGCGTTCAAAAGATCCCCTAACAATTGAACCAAAGCTCTCAAATTTCTCTGTGAAATGGTGTAGACTCCATGGAGTATTCCAGAGCTACGTATAGGCAGCGGATCTGGTAGTTTGCCTTCGTAGCAAAACCTCAAAATATCCATTAGAAATTGGAACGCTTCTTTCTTGTTTATTTGAGGCAAATCGATAAGGTTGGGACTTATGCGGGAGGCGAATGAACCAAAAATCTGAGCGAGCTCCACATCTTCTCTAATTTGGTTGTACGCATACGGTGTGCATGCAATTATTAAATGGAGACGGCCTTCAAAGGCCCCTCCTTCATGGATTATTTTCAGTTGACCATTTATCAGTTCTTTTATCCCTGACAAGAATTTCTTTTTAATGTCACTTGAATGCGTCAATATTTCTTCAAATTCGTCCAAAAAAAGGTATATTATTTTGCGAGGTTTCTCACTGAGATGATTTTCCAAAACTTTCTGGATATACAACAAGGGGGCTTTATACTCATCTTGTTCCGGGAATAACGAAGAGTCTTCATTTCTTGCATTTAATTCATCTTTGACACTATAAAATATCGAGGCAAGCAATGTTACACTTTCCGGTGGACTGATGGGAAATAAGACGTCTGCTTTCGACAGCTTGTTGACTATGGTGGATGTCGAAACTAGGTAAGCAAGGTTCCCTTTCTTTTCAACTTCGGGCTTTATGTACCTTTCATATGCATCAGTTTTACCTTCGCCCCATTCAGCTCTGATCAGTCCTACAGTGAAGAAACTTGTTTCTCTGCTCTTTTTTAGAAACTCTTCTAGTTTCTTGGCAACAGGCTCTCTACTATCTATCTTAGCGAAATCAAATCCCTTAAATGGGACTGCTTGCGGAGGCGGCAGTCGTTTATACTTTTTGGTTGTTATTTTATTCGAGTTCATCTTGCTAACCTCTTTAACGCACCTAATACATCGGTCTTACCAAAAGTATGCGGGATTTCGCGTGGTGGAACCTTAATCAAAAGTGGGAAAGGCACCATGTTCATTTGACCCGTGACTATAACCTCTCCCCGCTCCAAAGTTGTCAATCTTCGTTCTAAAGCTGATGGAAGCCCACCACATACTCTTTTCACGAAGCCTACATCTTCAGGAGAGATTCGATGAATAAAGAAAGTATTACACATTGAAAGGACAATAGGGTCCAGAAATGAGGGACGCTGAGACACTAGGCATAGGCTCAATCCGAATTTTCTGCCCTGCGTGGCTATTAAGGAGAGTTTCTCCCGAGCTAGGCTATACCCAACGTTATAGACGGGCAGATTTGGACAATAGTTCTGCGCCTCTTCCATGACAAAGAGTAAATAGCGTTCATCTCGTTTCACCTTGTAGTCGGTGAATCTTTGAAAAAGGATTGATGAAATGTAAGATATGACTAGTTGCTTGAGCGATAAAGGAATGCCTGGTGCTGCATCTGCAGAGAAGTCAATAATGGCGATCCCACGATTTTTGGTTAGGTCATCGATAAAATCGTTCTCAATACGTGGAGATGTCGAAAGAAGTCTATACTGATTTTCTATTTCTTGAAATTTGTCCAGTCCACGTCCAATTGCGGCAGCAGTGGCTGCGTGTATTATGTCTGGTTTGAGTTCGTTTAGGCGTGCCTTTGCTCTGTGGAAAGTATCAAGATCAACAAAAACACTCTGATGATCGTTTTCAGCTATGTCTCCTCTGATGGTCATATGCTCGATGAGTGTTTCGATTCCAGCGACTTGCAGCTCATTCTTTTCTCCGCCGCTATAGTATTGTACAAGTAATTCTGCTAAATCGCGTCTCAGCAGATTGTTTAGATTAATAGCTATTGGTTTGACGTTTTTTCGAAACATTTTCATTTCGGGTGAATTTGGAAAAACATATCTGGTTATGGAAGGAGACGATCCGAAATGCCCTTTTTCGTCAAAATGTTGGAAATAATCAATGTAGTCTGCGTTAGCATCAATGATGAGCATGGGTATTGCAAGGATGCTGTTTTCTCCTGCGTATATCTTGACTAATTTTTCGATCAGAGCCCCTACATCGTAGGATTTTCCACTTCCAGTGACGCCAAAAACCGCACTATGCATTGGGATGCCTTCAATTGTAAGGGGTATGGGTGCATTTTCATATCCTAACAATGTTCCAAACCATAGAATGCCCTCTTTATTGGTTATACCAAATATTTCATCTAGGCTAGTCGAAACGTCGATTCGAAATACTTGGTCACCTGCATAAGGTGGTATTGAAATTTCAGTTAGTTGAGGGATTTCTCCTAAGAGCTCAAGTTCACATATTTCGTATTTCCTTGCTAGTTGATACGGAATATTCTGTTGTTTCCTTCTTGCTTCTGTCCATGCATCTCCTGCGACGAAAAATTCATTCTCAGGGACTATTCGAGCGACGCGTGCTAGTATGCGTCTTTCCCCAGTTGTCTCAACAAGTAGAAACATGCCTTCACTAACTCGGCCCTTCTCAGCATGTTCATACAGCTGACATTTCGCCGCAACAGTTGAAGCTTCAGTCAAGATTACGCCTATTGGTTCCATTCTCACTCACTCCAACTTCATTTTTACAATATTGTCAAATATATCATGAGTTGTTGTTCGAGTAATCATTTCGTTATACAAGACTTCAGCACACCCCCTTCGAACATTGCATTTCTCATGAGCAAGGACAATAGGTAGAGGTATGTCATGTCCAGGATAGCTCCAGAGGGCGGTGATTTCGACTGCGTCGTTTATCATTGACTCTAAATTTTTCGGTTCCTCTGTTACGGAAGGAATGTCTAAGCGAATTGGACGAGATGCAACATCTTTCTGCATAAACACCGAATGTATATTGATCGCTTCCTTATGGTATAATCTGTTCGCAGGGTCACTTTCGCTGATGTTTATCGGAGAAGTATGGAAAACTCCATTCTTGACCTTTAAAGAGAATTTCGTAAAAACATAAGTAATTAGGTGTGCGTCTGAAATGAATTGCTTCGCACGTTCCTTTTCAACATCGCTTTTAGCTAGATTATTTGCAATGTGATTTATTAAGTAACTTCCCATGATACGTTTTACACATCCGACCACAAGTGCATTACGATTTAGACACATTTTAATAGCTTCACACCGATCTTTAACATAGGTGCGGTGACGTTTTTCCACACCAATCCAAGGAGGGTCTACAACGGGTCCATCTATGAAAATTATTGCTTTCTTTGAGGCGTCAATTTGCAGGGCAGCCTCTTTTATTGCCTTTGTTTCGCCTACTAACATTCTAAACTCTGCTTCTTTTTCCACGTTTAAGAATTCCAATTGATTAACGTCGTGAATATCTGCCGCAACTGAGACGACAGGATTAGACCCTAGTCCTTCACTAAACTGTATCCTCGAGCAGCTTATAGGAATATACCATATGCCACCTACTCCGCCTACGCATTGAAAACTGCCGTCGATTCCAATTCCGCGTATATTTCGGCCTTCCTTAGCGAGCTGCGAGATTTCAACCTGATGCAGAAATTTTTCTCTCTCCATAATTTCATAGATGGTCTCGGTGATTTCCCTGTACCTCTTATAATTTGACTTGATTATGTCACTTTTCTTAATGACGCTCTCAATTAGTCCGACAAGCGTTTCGGGTTCAGTTTTATTGAACTCGTATCTACGGTAAATTTCTTCGAGATTTGGAATGGACATAATGCTTCAAAACTACAATCCGTGCAAGGGCATATCAACTTTTGGGTTAGTCCTTATGTTGAACAAAAACGTCTAATCATGTTTAAAATGTCTGATATAGAATATTGCCTTGAATCGATAATATTAATTTTCACCATTCTCTTTCTTTGGAGTAGCTGAGTCCTGCTGTTGCCCTTGTTGTTATGGCGAACCATATGATTGTTGCCGTTATGTTTCCCTTGTTTGTTTCAGTTTAGTAAGTTTTCTGTGAATAGAAGAGTCTGGAGATCCTTGGAGCACTAGTCTTTCACAGTTTGGATTTGAAGCTTTTTCTTAACAACCAATACAGCTGCAATCTCTTCGGTATATTCCCAGAATGATTTGGTAAATTTCTCAGTCTCCTTCTGGCTCCATCCTTTACCCCATAGATTGAAGTGGACAAGGCCCCAAGTCCTTCCTCTTTCATCATCCTTAAGAACTGCACCATAACAGCCTTTCCGCGAGTGCTTTGTTCCCTTTCTTGCCCATAGATGACTGTACTCTTTTGTTACAAGAAAATCTTGGTTTTTCAGCCATTCCCAGATTTTCGTACGAAGTTCATCAAGTTTAGGCTGAGGACCCCACGAGCTTGGGCTGGCGAGGCCCTTATAAGACTTTGTCGTCTTCCTCACGACTTCTGCGGGAACGCGGCCATTAATAATGTCGATTTCCTCTTCGTGTTCAAGTTTGAACCTTTCCCATATACCTCGAACTTTCCAAAGCTTGCGGTTAAGCTCTTTTTTCAGAGCATCCGGAATAACGGCCTCATAAACTCCCAATTCAAGGGTCTTGTCGAGGAGATTCTCTACAGACTCTTGTATCTTTTGTTCCAGAGCAATGGCATTAAGTTCCTCGGCTTGGTCTCCCTCAAAATGCGGCGGATATTCATGCGCATATTCAAGGTTCCTTAAATTTTGACTTATTTCACTGCTGAAAGATTCGAGACGTTTAAGGACGTATGGCGCTAAGATTTTTCGATATTCTTGAGTAGACACTAACTTTCGAATAGCTTCAGCAACGTAATCTCTAACATCAACATTTTCAAGGAGGTCCTTCAAATGCTCTACCGCTCTTTTGTCCCCATATTTGCCGAGCGATTCAGCCGCATTTATTTGGACTTCGCTGTCTGGGTGCGAGAGCATATCAACGAGAGCCTTAAACGATTTTTCATCCTTAATTCCAGCAAGTATTCTTAGGGCTTGGTATATGCCTATGTCGCTGTCTTCATCTCTTTTTTTCTTGAAAAAAGTCAATGTGGGTTCCAGCGCTGGCAAGCCAATTCGCTGCAATGCCGAAACAGGTTGATCATAATCATCAGCTAACTCAGCGAATGCATCCAAGAAGCCTTCGCTGGAAAACGCATCAATTATCGGCTGAACTGCAGCAGAATCGCCTATTTCTCCTAAAACTTTGGTTGCGTAAATACACGAATACCTTGATGTGTTCTTTAAAAGTTCAAGGAGAGGCTTAACGGCAGGTCGCCCGATCTTAACTAGCTCGTCCATGGCTTCTCTAGGTTCTTTCGGTCGGCGTTCATACTTTAAAGCCTCTTTCTCATCATTCACCTTTAGCTCGTCAATTAATTCATTGATTCTCTTCACTGTCTCATGCTCCATTTCAACCAACCACAATTTGTGATAAGCACGAAGCAAATAAATGCTTTAAGACATGAAGGGTCTCCTTGGCTGACTATGTAGGCTAAGCCCACTGAAACTCCGTTAAGATTTATTAGAGTTATAGTTCAATGAAGTGCAGTTCAAGAAATTGCTTTATTTCTGCCTCGTAGAATAGTTGTTGGTGTTGGATGTTTGCCTATTTTCCAGCAGAGCGTTGACGCCAGCTTGTACGAGTGGCTTCTCAGTGAACAGAAAAGACGGCGAGCCCGTAGCATTCAAGACGTGATCCGCCAAATTCTCCAAGAAGCTAGGACAGAGGCTGAGAAGCATGGTTGCTAGGCTGAAGCAGGTTGCGCAGGCAGCCGTTGCTAAGCTTTTCGGGCTTCACTCCGCGCCAACCGAAACCCAGGCTGAGATACAGCGGGCTTACACGGGTTTGGGCGCCGAGTTCGGTCAGCCCATAACGGCTGCCAACATCACTTTTGCTTTGAAGCGTGAGCCTGTAGCCCACAGGATAGTGTTTGCTGTGGCTCATGATGTTTTCGATAACTGGTTTGAAGTGGAGCCTCTGCAAAAGGAAACCGCAGAAACGGAGAAGGTGGATAAGCAGAAGTTCAACGAGTCTGTGCAAAAGGTTCTATTGTTGCTCAACGCCAAAGACATGTTTACGCAGGCAGCCGTTTTCGAGAGGGCCTACGGCTGGTCAATAGTCATTCTAGGCTACAAGGATAAAGGCGCCAAGTTGAAGACGCCAGTGTTGCAGCAGTTTATGTGGATGTCTGTGTTTAAGTTTTGTAGTGATGTTCGGTTTCTTGTTTGTTTGTATTTTGAGGTTTTTCCATGAGTCTGAGGGTTTTGACTCGTAAGGCGAAGATGGAGCTTATGACGGCTGAAGGCGACATCTGCTGCCTGTTATTTCCAAGGGAAAGGGCTCAGCATGCATGTAGGCTTTTTCTGGGGCACTTGAAAGGCGTGGCGGTCTTACTCGCAGCGGGTTAAGCCTGTTTGCGTGGGATTTGCAGGCTGGAAAAATTGAAAGGGGCTTCCGTTATAGTCGCACGCGGTTCTACACTAACATCCGAAAGACTCTGTTGACGCTAGGCCTCATTGCCATCGAGCAGCGGTTTGTTAACGCTAAAGAACAAGATTTGGCTCCTGAACGAGGCAGACACAGAGACGTTGTAGAAAAGTATGTGCCTGTAAGACAGCCCATTCCCAAACGACCGCCAGACGGCTTAAACCTGCCAAGACTCATGTGGACAATCTGCAAGCGTTGGAACGACGAATTTTCAGAGAGATAGAGGATTAAAACCGAGTGGACTGCTTAATATCCTTATGTGGTTTGTCTGTTTTTTGTTTGGTTCTTTGCAGTTCTTGCTGTATATCTTTTCCTTTGTTTGGGTCTTGTGTTTGAAGTTTAGCTGCGGAAAGACAGCAAACCACATAGCAGCTTAAGCTAAATTTATTTTTCTTTTCTTCTTGCATCCTTTTCATAAAATTCTATAGAACACTTTTTCATAAGATTTATCTAGAACTCAAACTACAAACTTTTCGAAGAATCGTTGCGACGGTTCTGTTTATGATTCCTAAAGGGGAAAGGACGGGGAAGGATTCACCTCTACGGATGATAGTTTCCCTTTTTGGAAGATGATTAATTTATTGTTCAAGAATTTGATGAAAAGGGTATTTCGAGAATTTGGACAATCGTCTGTTTCCCATGAAAGTGGAAACCGCTTAAGCCTGCGATAGGGCTTGAAAGGAAAGAAAGGAGAAAAAAGAAATGAAGAAAATAGTCATGGTAGCACTGATAACACTGCTTGCCTTTTCAATACCTTCGATGTCAATTTATTCAATGTACGAAGGAACAGCTGCACAAGAACTTGAGGGAAAGCCTATTCGCAACATCAAGACAGGGTTGAATTACACTGTTTGCTTTTCCCTCTCTGATTTGTCTTTTAGCAAGGTGAAGAGGAGGGGTTTCGTCTACGATGTAGTCGGGGTGTCTTATTGTCCCTTTATGTCAAAAGTTGGGGGGCCTATGTTGCCCGTGAAGGGCGTTCAACTCGTTGTTCCGCCTGATGCGAAAGTTGGAAGCGTCACAGTCTTGTCATTTGATGAGGTCGAGGTGCCGGGCATTTACAACATTTTTCCGGCTCAACCTCCGCAACCAGTAGGAACGAGTTTTCTGGAACTCGAGTTCGTTGAACCATGTCAAGCGGTGTACGCTTCTACTAGCCCCTATCCAGGAGCCTTGGTTGAGTGCGTTGGTGATGGTTTCTTGGCTGGATATCATATCGTGACCTTCTCTGTTTACCCGCTGCAATACTTGCCATTAGAGAAGAAGCTTGTCCTCTACACGACCATAAAATTCATCGTGAATCTGGAACCTTCTACTGACTGTGCCATAAAAGTTGAAAGGAGGACCATGTCTAGTCAAGAGTTGTACGAGGCAATGGTTAAGAGTTTAGTTGAGAACCCCTCGGATGTGGAGACTTTCTCGCCAAAAGTTAGATTAGTGGACTCTTGCGCTAGTGGAGGCTTTGAACCATCAGAGTTCCCTTCAACCTGTGGAAGCCCTGTGGAATATGTTATCATAACTGCAGATGGTTTTGTAGCCGATTTTCAGACATTTGCTTGTTGGAAGACGCTGAAGGGTGTTCCAGCTGTCGTCAGAACTGTTTCTTGGATCGAAGCAAATTATCCTGGTTGCGACCTTCAGGAAAGGATAAGAAATTTCATAAAAGAAGCATACAGCAAGTGGGGCACACAATGGGTTTTACTAGGAGGGGATACTGATATAATTCCGGATCGAAAAGTGGAATGGAACTGGTTCGAGAGCTGTGATATTCCAACCGACCTTTACTATTCGGACTTAGACAGAGAATGGAACGGCGACGGAGATGCCTACTTTGGGGAGGCAAATGACAACGTCGACTTGACTCCAGATTTATTTGTCGGAAGGGCACCTGTGGAAACGAGCTCGGAAGTAGCTGTTTTCGTCAACAAGATACTTACGTACGAGAAAAATCCTAATCCAACTTATATTACAGATCAGGGTGCGCTTTTTATGGCCGTGCAGGGTTGGAGTGGAGCGTCTTGCAAACAGGATATATCTAACAACCTCATACCTGGTCACATCAGCGTTTGGAAGTTATATGACAATTTAACAGGTGATCATAAATTAAATAGCAATAATGCTCTCTACCGTATGAACATGGGATATCATTTCATCAACCATGTAGATCATTCCAGTGTTAATATGATGGGTACCGACATCTGGGGTAGTCCTAGCGGCGGAAATATAGGTAGCTCGCATATGGATAGTTTGACCAATGATGGAAATTTTTCAATACTTTGGACTATGGGCTGCAGTCCAAACGCGTTTGATCATGATTCGATATCGGAACATTTTATTTTGAGTCCAGGTGGTGGGGGGGTGGCTTTCCTCGGTAATACAAGAGAGGGACTTACGCCTCAAACCGAACAAGATAAGCGATTTTTCCGTTTTATCTTTGACGATGCATTCTTTGACTATTCGTTGCATCACATCGGAATGGCCTTTGCCTCAACTCAGGGTGGCTGGATAGGAAATGTGTATAGCTATCTCATGAACCTTCTAGGCGATCCGGAAATGCCTGTATGGACAAATGCCCCGAGCTCCTTGGCTCTCGATATTCAGCCCTCTGCTATGCTTATCGGCCCTCACTCAGTCACCGTTAGTGTAAAAGATGCGAGCACTACTCTGCCGGTGGAAAATGCTACGGTTTGCTTGTACAAGGAGGGAGAGGTTTATGCATATGGAGAAACTGACGCTTCAGGAACAATATCCTTCACCGTTAAACCAGACACGCCCGGAATGGCCGTATCCGGCATACGGGTAACGCTAACTGCACAAAACTATCTGCCGTATGAGGGGACGATCAGCATCTACCCTATCGGAATTGTGGGTAATCCTTACCTTTACTACATGGATCATGATATTCTGGATGCTGGGTACTACACGGATGGAGTTGCGGATGCTGGTGAAACAATTACAATACCTGTCACTTTGAGAAATATTGGGACCGGAGATGCGATAAATGTTGGGACAACCCTCTCGCTTTGCACAGCTGACCCTTACGTAACTATAACAGATGATTATGAGGCGTATGGAAACATAGCGGTTGGAGCGACTGCCACATGCCCAGGTTACGTTGTTGACGTGTCACCCGATTGTCCCGATGAACATGAGGTAGAGTTTTGCTTAATGATCACAGATGCCGCTGCCAACGTCTGGGAGGACGAATTCAGAGTCTGTGTGATGGCGCCAAACCCATGGCACTCACGTAACGGGGTGTACGACATAACCTGGCCGAACGGTGTTATAGAACCTGGCGAAACGGTACAACTCTCCGCAAACATAACGAACGGCAAAGCCGTTTACACACATCCATTCTGTCTGTGGGCGGGTCACGGCGCTGTCTCAGGCTTAACAGCCACTCTCAGCACCACAAACCCGGATGTGACTATCACACAGAATTCCGTGTTCGTCGGCGATATTCTCGCAAAAGAGGAGAAGATGAGTATACAGAAGTTTCAATTCGTAGTCTCATCAACCTGGACGCCAAGTGATTTGTTCTTTACTTTGACAATGATTGACTCCATTGGTAGATCATGGATCCACGATTTTGAGCTTACACCACCAGAAGCTCCAACGGGTATGAGAACTATTCCAGGAGAGAAGTCGATCACGCTGGCTTGGAATCCAAACACAGAGACTGACCTAGCTGGATACAACATCTACCTACTCGGTTTCGGGGACAAGCATATATGGGCAGGCTACATCCAACCGCCAAAACTGAACATCTTACCTGTAACTTCCTCCCGTTATACCCACAATAACTTGGTCTCAGGTGTTGGTTATGAGTACTTGGTTGTTGCCGTTGATTCATCCGGGAATGAGGGTGGGTATTTCACGGTTAGGGAATGGCCTAATCCCAAAGATCATCCTGGCTGGCCTAAAACAGTAGGTACATATGAGTACATAGAATCCTCGCCTGCAATAGTAGATCTAGATGGAAATTTGGCGAATGGATTAGAGATAGTGGTAGCTTCTTTCTGGAAAGGAATTGTATATGCATGGCACCATAATGGAAATCCAGTAAATGGGTGGCCTATTAATACAGGTGGATGGCCTGCTGTCATCTCGTCATCACCAGCGATAGGAGATATAGACGATGATGGAGATTTAGAGGTTCTAATTGGGGCGGGAAACAAAGTATATGCATGGCACCATAATGGAGTTCCAGTAAGCGGATGGCCAATCACGGTAACAGGATCAGTAGCATCAACACCAGCAATAGCAGACGTAGATCAAACCTTTAGTGGTTTAGAAGTTGTGGTAACAACGAGTGAAGCATGGGTTTACGTCTTTCGAAACAACGGTCAGACCGCTGCTGGTTCGTGGCCAGTTCAAGTATCTACCACTTGGGGGATGCGTTCATCTCCAGCCGTAGGAGACATCGATGGCGATAACGAGATAGAAATAGTTGTAGTCGGTCAGGAGAACATCTCCAAATTTGTTTATGGAAAAGTTTATGCATTAAACCATGATGGTACTGGTGTTGGTTACAATTGGCCTGCTCAGATGGGATGCATCTGGCAAAATGCGGCTGCGGAGTGTGCGCCAGCTTTAGGAGATATTGACAATGATAACGAGATAGAGATAGTTACCCAGGATAAATGGCGAACGTATGTCTGGGATTATATGGGAAATCCGGAAGGTGGGTGGCAAGGTGGTCTTGATGGTGGAAATCTGGGAGATTGCTCGCCAGCGCTGTGTGATTTGGATAATGATGGGGATTTAGAGATAGTGGTTGGGTCAATCAATAAAAAGGTATATGCACGGCACCATGATGGGACTCTTGTAAATGGGTGGCCCCAGGAGACAAAGTGCGGTGCGGCCCACAACCCAATAATAGGTGACTTAGATGGAGATGGAGAAGTAGAAATATTGGTTAGCTCAGATAATGAAAAAGTATATGCATGGCATAAAGATGGAACACGTGTATTGGGATGGCCAATTAAAACAGGATGGCTCGTAAAGTCAACTCCCGCATTAGGCGATATAGATTTAGATGGGGATGTAGAAGTGGTGGTTGGATCATATGATTCTAACGTATATCTTTGGGACTGTGACTGCGCCTACAAGATTGAGTGGGGAACATTCCGGCACGACGCACAACGCACCGGCTTCTACAGTCCTCACGATTTAACCGTAGTCGATGTTACGCCTTCCAAAACCGTGGTAGGACAAAGCTACCCCACCTTCATCAACGCGACCATCACGAACGAAGGCCGCTATACCGAAACCTTTAATGTAACCATCTACGCTAACACAACAATCATTGCCACACTTACAAACATCACCCTAGAAAGCAGAAATTCAACCGCCCTTATATTTACGTGGAACACTAGTGGCTTTGCCAAGGGCAATTACGCCACAAGCGCCTACATTTGGCCAATTCCGGGCGAAACAGACACGACAGACAACACATTCGTTGATGGCCACGTGATTGTTGCTATGCCAGGCGATATAACAGGTTCAACTCCAGGCTTTCCCGACGGCAAAGTTGATATTAGAGACATCGCAACCGCAGCTAGAGCCTTCGAATCCTACCCAGGCCACCCAAGATGGGACCCAAACTGCGACATAAACAACGACCTCAAAGTGAACATCATAGACATTGCAGCCATTGCCAGACAGTTCGGAAAAACCGACTGCTAAACAACAGACAAACTCCCTTCAACTCCCCTTTTTTATTCCAAGCATAATACCTATACATTAAGCCGACTGCTCACAACACTCAAAAAGAAAACAATCTAATCCATGCCTATTACAGGAGTACCATTTACTATCGACGGAATTAATAGAACAGCGCCCGGTACTTATCTTGTATGACCCTAATTAACATGTTAGTTTTGTGGTTCAAGTTTGTTTTTAAAAGGCTCTTGCGTCCGTATTTTCAAGTGGCGAAACTTGAGTAAGAAAGTGCTTAAGCAGCTAAGAGAGTTGCAGTTAGGCGACCTTGTGGAAGTGACCTGGCTTGATGCTTCCAAGGCTAGACTCGAAACAGTTGAGGAGATGCATGAATCCAGTGACGATTTCTCCCGCAAAACCCATTTTTTACTTTATGATCTTCTCCTTGTCAGGTCCCCCTTCAGTAGGTCACGGATGAATTGCTCATAGATTTTCTGAACCTTGTCGGCTACGAGTCCGTTGCCTTTAACTACCCCGCTTTCAGTGACTATCACTTTTTTCATAATTCTGATGAACACATGGTGATTATGGCAAAGTTCAATCATTGTAGGAAATGCATGTTCCAGACGATCGGCTAATTCCAGCAGCGTGCTATTTTGAAATTGAATATTACCAGGTGTGCCACGGCACAATCTACACGCCCAACGTGAATAACGAGATTCCTTTTCTGCGCAGTAAAAGTTTTCACTATTTAGATATTGCTTTCTATAATCGCAAAATCTCTTCAAAATAACGCTCTTGATTGTGTCAGATCTGATGGTTATTGTAGCATAATTTGCAGGAAAACTACCGCTTCCCACCACCCATACGTTATCCATTTTACGCTTGCCAAACCCGCTGTGCCCAGTAACAAAAAGCTTAGGTTTAAAGAGCTCACAAATGATCCTCCTCCTTCTGTTTTCGCTATGCGCCAAAACAATATCAGGGCTGGTTTCCTGATTTGCGGCAAGTGACCTCAACGTTTTCAAATAATGAGATTCCAGATACCCCAAACCCAGCAACCTCAAACCGTCAATACGCTCAATCTTTCCAGAGATTTCTCTGCAATTCTCTATCGCATTTATCTTTCGAGCGTCATAAGGAGAATGGCCAAAGAGATCTCGAGTGGTGGTACTTGGGGTTGCATAAACGAAATCATGATCTCCTCTTACCACAAAAACTCGACACCGACGAGCAGCATATTGCAAAACAGAATAAAATCTGACAATACTTAGATTAATAAGAAAATCCCATCGCCTGCGAAGAGCTTTCTTCACACTATCATGAGGAATCGTCTCAAAAAGTACGCGTTCCAGTTCTTCGTTTACAGCATTTTTCGCATTCTGAAAGACATCACCACCGATAAAAAGAACGTCTGGATCTTCTTCATTTAGTACATTTTCAAAATGGTTCCAGTCCCCAATATCAGAGATGAACAAAATTCTCATAGATGACCCCGCCTTACACCATGCGTAAACCCTTATTTATAGTCTTTAATGACGGGACTCTGGGATTTGTAAATCTCCGTCCTCTGAAGATATCTCCCGCAATCTCCCTTTTCTCTGTTTTGGCTATTCTTCTTCTGTTTCCATGTCTTCTAGGTCTATTTCTAATTCCCAGAGTTCGGCGCACGTGAAACATAGTCCGGTAGTTCCGCATTCTTCGTAGAGGGGAGCTCCACACATGTCACAGGATACGATGTGGTCTTCGGAAATTTCTTTTCCGCAGTCTACACATTTGACCATTTCATGTTCGCGTTTCTAAACCATTTCTTATTCCGTTTAGATTATGCCTTCCTCAAATTCGCATTCTTCAGTCATCTGGTCGTCCCAGCATTCCCAGCATTTCCCTTCGTAAGCTTCGTATTCTTCCTCAGATATTTCCTTCCCGCAGACTTCGCAATAATATTTTTCTTCTTCCTCTCGCGCCTCTGACTCTTCTCCAGGTTCAATTCTAATCTTCTTCACCGGTCAACATTCTCCAAGATTGGATTTAGAATCACCCGTAAAATTAGCCTTTATGAACGAGAAATAAATACCCACAAAATAGAATTGGAAAACGTTTGTTGTTACGTCTTTATGCCTTCCACATCTTTTGTAAGCTTGGCTCGGAACAACCTTTGGCTTACCAGCTCTGGATTCCAGATGGATAGATCAAAGTGTCCACGCTTGCCTTTCGGGTTAATCTCCAGGTGCTTCTGGCTGTAGCGTTCCTTTGTTGGGTACTCTTTGTGTAGAAGAATGCTGCTCTTTCCGTCAAGAGTCTCGCATTCGTAAAAACTTAAGGAAGCCAATTCTTTATGGATACCATTAATTCATTACGGTTCGGAGATTTAATAGAGGTTGAGTGGTTAGACGCCAGCGAATCAACAGGACGACTTGAGCATGCCCATGCAAAGTTTGACACTCTTAGTACAGTCAGTTGGCTGCTTTCTAGGCATAAAAGGCAAGCGCACAAAACACATAGTGATCGCCAAAGAGTTCGTGGCTATTTTGTTTTGTGTATTGTTTCTGCTATGAGGCTTATGCTTTTTGCGTATTCCATGAAGGCTTGGCGTAGAACCTCGCTTTCTCCTATGCCCAGGCTTTCAGCGATTCTTTCCAGCAAGTGTTTCTGCTCGTTGCTTAGGTAAACTTTCACCCAATCTTTCCTCTTCATTATAAGGGACCTACGTAGGTACCATTCACCATTTCAATATAAAAACCGTTTCTTTCTTCAAAAGGAACGAGGTTTGTGGTCAAAATCCCGTGGGAAGAAACCGACGAGTATATTCGTTCTGGACATCGTAGCCCTGAAGATTTTGAACCAGAAAGTCTCCGCACTATAGCGCTTAGTGAAGAGGAAGGCATTAAGGCTGTTATTGGTAAGCCTAAGGGCAAGGACACGACTGAGGTTCAGAGTTATTTATTTAGTTTGGAAAAAGGCTGGACTTTGGAGAAGGCTAAGGTTTGGTTTGAAAAGCACAGAGAGAACGTGAAGGTTAGGGAGCATGTTTCTGCTGTTTTGCCTTTCAAAGTGCTTGAGAAGATTGTTGATAAGCCTTTGAAGATTCGTGGCGTTGTCATGACGGCTGGGATGAGCCGGAACTTTAACATTTACACGCCTGAAGAACTGCAGGCTTTCACGCAGAGACTTGTGTCTGCACCCGTATATATTGAGCACGTTGCTGTGCCTAACGCTGTTGGGAAAGTCACAAAAACCGAGTGGGATGGCGAAAATCTTTGGTATGAAGCTGAAATTTACAATGATGAGGTTGCAGAAAAGATTCGCAAAGGAATCATTCAGCACGTGAGCGTGGGAGCTGATTATGAGCGCATAGACATATTGGATGGCAAGGTGCCTCACGGCTTGCACAACGCCGAGTTAAGCCTCGTAGCCGTGCCGGGCATTCCCGAGACGAACATTCATGTTTTGGAAAGATTGGCTCCAGCAGGCGCTTCTGCAAGTCAGACGCAGCTGAAAGAGCGTGAAAACGTGAACGAAAAAGAGGTTGAATGGAAAAGTGATGGGTCCCAAATCGTAAGTGTCGGTGGCAAGCCATTAGAGAATAAGCCGCAAGAGAGTTCTAAAGTTCAAATTCCAGTGCTTAAGCCTCTGATCACCGAGCGTGTTTGGACCAGGAGATTCATAAATGATCTTCCAGACTCCAGTTTTGCCCTAATTTTACCGGGCGGAGAAAAAGATGAAGAAGACAAAACGACTCCTCGCAGCCTGAGGATGTTTCCATACAAGGATGCTCAGGGCCGCGTTGACACCCCGCATCTTCGCAACGCTAACTCAAGACTGCCTCAAGCTAAGATTCCTGAGGAGCAGCGAAACAAGGCGGAACGTGTGTTAGTGGCTGTTAAGAAGAGGCTTGGGATTGGCGCTGCTGCTGAGGAGATGAAGCTTTATGAGCAGATAGACGCTCAAGAGGAGATTCCGGAGAAAATTGAGGCTTTGCCTGAGCCAACGTCAGACGAGTTTCTCGCAAGCCTGGAAGATGTTTTGGAGGATATGTGGGATGCTTATGAGCAGTTGGAGAAGCGGGTTGCACAGCTTGAAGCCGTTAAAGCACAGCCTCAACAAACAGAAGCGAGCATTTCTGAAAGTTTCTTGCAAAAGTCAAAGGAGCCCATGATGCCTGTGCGTGAAGCCATTCAAATCCTTGAGGGGTTACTGCCAAGCCCGGCGGTTGAACGCAGCACAATGAGCATGCAGAGGGAGTGCCAAGAGATCCGCCAAGCCGTTTGGAAGCTTAAGGAGAGGATGAAAAGTGGCTGAGAAAAAGAAGAGCTTCTACGAATTGAGCAAAGAGCGCGTTTTGGATAATGTTGAGCTTGCTGAGTGGATTCGCGGTTTAGAGGATAGAATCCGTGTGCTTGGATCACAGTCACAAGGTGTGGCCGCAAGTAGCCGCAGGATGAACTCGGCGAAAGCGAAGTAACTCTTTGGAGTGATGGTCATGGCGGATTTAACTGGCAAGCCTTGGATGGCCATAGGCGAGACGGATGATCCGAACGCCATCATTGAAAGTTTTCTGGCTGGAGCAGCCGTAACGAAGGGCGACCCTGTTTATCTCTCTGCGGATGACACGGTTAGCCCTGCAACTTCTGCGCAGGACTGCATTGGCATAGCTACTAAAACCGTGGCTTCAGGAGCGATGTGCCCGGTTCTGATGCGTGGGAGAGTCAAAGTGAAGGTCGGCGGTGCTGTAACGAGAGGCAAGGCTGTTTACGGTGGGGATTCGTCGAGAAGAATACTGATGTTGTCAGATCAGGCTGTTAATGAGGGTGGCTCAGCGACATACACTATTTTCTACAACCGCAAGATCGGAACAGCCCTGGAATCGACGACGGTGGGGGCAGACGACTTGATCTTCATTTACGTGGACAAGTGATAAGCCATGAAACCCAAGCTTTTTGAAAGCCTAATGGCGAAGGACACGGAGCACAAGCAGCTCTACGAAAAATTAAAGGAAAAGGCAGCCACGCACCCGTTCGTCAAGCGCTACTGCGAAGTGGGCGTCAAAGAAGGATTGTTCAGTGATATGGTGGGCGCCTTAGGGCGCATGCATGATACCTTAGTGGAAGCAGCGTATCCAGAGCTCATCGGCAGAAACATCATAAACGTCCGCCCGACAACAGAGCCTCTAGAGCGTTTTCCACTTGACGAAAAGGCTGTCGCATACTCGTATGCGGAAGGCGCAACCACGAGGCTTAGCGGCAAAAAGCACAGCACGGTTGACATTCTAACGAACCAGCTTGCAGAGGCAAGCGAGGAATGGACCCGCGAGTTCGTAGAGGACTGCAGCTGGAACGTGATGGATAACATGGTTGAAAAGGTCGGCAGAATCTTAGGCGAAAACGAAACTAACAGAATACTGTCGCTTTACGGAGCCATCGCAGACGCGGATCTGGCTGGCGGAGCCCCAATAGCTCAAGGCAACGCAGTTATGGATTGGGCTGCCGTTCTTAAACTTCATAACGCTGTCCGAGGCGAGAACTGGCGTCCAACAGTCTTGGTAGTGCATGAAACACAGCTGCATCAACTGTTAACCGACGTCGCCTTCATCCACGCTCAATACCTGCCTTCAGGACAGACGGACATAGAACGCGGAATCGTCACGTCCGTGCTTGGAATGAAGGTTCAAGCCAGCACACTATGCACCAATGGCGTAGCTTACGCGATTGACACTCGCGTTGCCTCGGTTATGCTCTTGCGAAGAGACATAGCCGTTGAGGACTGGCAAGACCCAAAAACAGGCGAATACGGCGTCCGAGCAACAACACGTTTCGGCTTAGGAGTCCTACGCAGCAAAGGCGTCGCAAAAATGACTGGGATAAAGACGACATTGTAAGCCATCCAGGTTAGACTAGAAATTGGCAAAGTTTGAAGGCAAATGCAGCAAGTGCGGAAAAGTGCATTACTCCAGCCATAAGGTCATTGTTGTCTGTGACTGCTGGGAACACTGTCCTCAGTGCGGGTCGAGGATGATTCCTCACATTCCCGACTTGGCGCCTAAGACTTATGGCAAAGATGGCAAGCGTGATCTGCAGATTATGATGGTCTGCAATAACACCGCTGCTCACCCTGATAATTCCCCCTTTTATAGCGCGCAAAAACCCGTTGAGGTTGAATTAAGCTGAGAAGCAAAAAAGTCGACGTTCATCTTGCGAGAATAGTGTTAGCGGAGCTTGCCAAAGGCTCTCTCAGACGTACACATCTTGAAAAGCGCACAACAATACAGTGTGGCACTCACGCGACATTTGACACTATTCTCGCCTTTTTGAAAGAGCGCGGCTATATAGAGAAGAGTTCCAAGGCGTATGGAGCGCCTTATCGGATCACAGATAAGGGCTTGCGGTTTTTGGAGGCTATCTGAAGTTGCCTGAGCCTCATAATAAAAAGCCTGGCTTGTGGAGCCGGTTGCTTGAGGCTTTTACACGAGGGCAGCCTTCAGGTTATGCTTATCCCGGTGCCAAGACTTTCAGCGACACAGCTTTAATTCCTCTCGCTGATGTTATGACTCTCTACGAGCGGGACCCAACGTGCAAGGCCAGCGTTGACTTGCTTGCTGCTTCCAGCGTGGGGATGGGCTTCTACACGACTGTTAACGAAGAATATGAGCGAGCCAAGGAAGCTAAAGAAGTTGTAGACAAGTTTAACGAAGATGTCAACTTAGACAGGCTTCTTAACAACATGGCTCGTAGGCTAATCGCGTGTGGCAACGATTTCTGGCTTAAGCTCACGCCAGAAAAGCTTCAAGACCTTCACAGGCTTCCTATTGACGCCGTGGAAAAGATTGAACAGAGCATCCTGCAAAGCGATGGGTTAAAGATTCCGTACAAGGTGGACGGCTTTAAACTTAAACATGACTATGGTGGCAAAGTACTTACACCTGACGTCATTATTCACTGGTGTTTTGGCGATTCTGGGTTTGGAACAGGTATCCTTCAAGTTCTTTTGCACACGTTGACAATTAACAGTGATAAACGTCCTGCCTACGCCTGGATGAAGTCCAAAATTGAGAAGATCATGCCCAAGATTTTTGAGAAGTACGCAGGACCCGATGTTTTAGCCCATCTCCCCGAAGCGAAAGACCCAACCATCCAAAAGTTTGAAAAAGCCATCAAAGACCGACCTGAAGAAGGAGCTTGGCTCTTCTACACTGGCAAACACGAAGCCAAAGTGATGCCTGTAACATTAGACCCAAGAGCCCGCTTCGAATACTACATCGACCACATAATCAACCAGTTTTATTTGGGCTGCGAGACACCTTTACCGCGCCTTTTCAGCACGCCTGGCTTTACCGAAGCCTCAGCCAACGCCGCACTTAACCTTCAAGGCATGCTCATCAACCCCATTCAACGGTACATTAAGCGTCAAGTCGAAAGAGACATTTTCGATGTTGTTCTGGTTCAAACCGGATTCGACCCGGCAAAGGCGCAGGTTAGGCTTAACTGGGGTAGTCCCGAGGTGCCTGAAGTTGTTATGGCGGATATGCTCAAGGCTGCTGAGCTTGGCTTGATTCGCCCTGAAGAGTTTCGCAAGAACGCGGTTAAGTGGGGCTGGGAGTTGTGGGAAGCTTCCGCCGCCTCCCAGGAGGCAAAGCCATGAACTCTTTTCCCCTTTCTCCTGGGCGTAAAATTTCGCTTATCACGATCACGCCACATCATTCCGAAAGGCGGATGGGAGGTGAAAAGTCTAATGCCGAAGAGTATTCTGTATAGTGTTGCCAAGGGCTTTCTTTATGGCGCTCCTATAGGGTTGTTCTTCGCAATCGCCATATACCTGCTTGCAACGAGCATAGTTGGATTAGGCTTCTTGCCTATCACTCCAACCGTTCTTGCAGGCATAATATTCGCCACCGGGCCCATCATAGGAATAAGCAAGGAATATGGCGATTGGGCTGAAGCTGAGGGAAAGAGCGTTATGTACTTTGTCGCCAAAGGCTTCTTATATGGAACTGCAATAGGGCTCTTCTTCTCCACAGCCATATACTTGCTTGGCATAGCCGTCGCGGCTCTCGGATTCCTAACCGTTGATCCACTTTTGTTGGCAGGCATAGTTTTCGCCACCGGGCCCATGATAGGAATAGCGAAGGAGTATGGCGACTGGACCGGATAGCCCAAAATGTAGAGAGCTTAACTTCGCAGTTCCCCATTTTTCGTTTTTTAGAGTAATGGTGAGGGTGAAAGGGTGTCTGAAGTTCCGTACGGACAGCCCTTTTTGAAAATTCGCGTGCGCTATTGATTTTCTTCTATAGCAATTTCCTCTTGTTCTCTCACTCTTAAGGTAACATTTTTTGAAGAATATAAAATGCGATGATATGGGCAGATGTTATCTTCTTACTGGTACGGGTTCTGCTTGTTTCTCCAGTTCTTGTTTGGCTATCTGGAGGGACATCTCTTTCACGATTTCGTCTAATCTTTTTACCAGTGGGTGTTCCCTGTTTATGGTGTACATGACTGCCCTTCCTATCCTTCTCGAAAACTTCACTATCCCCAGCTCTTCCAAGTCCTTGAAGTTCCTGTACAGCGTCTGCTTACTCATCCCAAGTTCTTTGACCAGCTCTTCCCTGCTGAAATCAAAGTACGGGTTCGTCATGAAAATATCGATTATCCTCATCTTGGGAGAGTAGCCTAAAGCCTTGGTCAACAAAGAATCTCCCATATCTTTATACATGACTTCTTCTTTCATGTTCTCACATATTTTTTAATTGACAGATAAATATTTATGTTTTTACTTTTAAAGTTCTATAAGTGTACTATGTTGAAACTAACTGATGAACAGGTTAAAGCTTCAATCCTTGAACTTCTCCTTAACAAAGGCAGGTGGGGTGCTCACTATTATCCCCTCGACACTTTAGTCAGATGGTTGGGTAAGAAGATAAGAAAGAATGGTAAAAGAGTCAGAGCATGCCTCAGAGATCTGACCAACGAAGGATACGTCCTAATCCACAAGAGAGGCGAAACAGTTTCACTAAATCCAGTGATGAGCAGAGAGATAATGGAGTTTATCAGAAGAGTAGCAAAGCCATGAAAAGGAACAAAGACAGCGCGCGCCTGCAGTTTGGTACAGGAGGAGTATGTGGAGATGCAGCTGCCCTTATCCAACCCTACATCCTCTTTCATTCAAACTTTAATGAAGTCATGGTGAGGGTGAAAGCGCGCGCATCGCTATTCTTCTTCTGCTTCCATGTCCTCTAGGTCTATTTCTGATTCCCAGAGTTCGGCGCATGTGGAGTATAGTTCGGTGGTTACGTTCTTCGCAGAGGGGAGCCCCACACATGTCGCAGTATAACTCGTGGCCTTCGGGGATTTCCTTTCCGCAGTCTGTGCACTTGACCATTTATGTTCACGTTTCTAAACTGTTTCTTATTCTATTTAGATTATACCTTCTTCGAATTCGCATTCTTCGGTCATTTGGTCGTCCCAGCATTCCCAGCAAAGTCCATCGTATGATTCGTATTCATCCTCAGAGATTTCCCTCCCGCAGACTTCACAATAACATTTTTCGTCTTCCTCCTGCACATCTGACTCTTCTCCAGGTTCGATTCTAATCTTCTTCAAAGGTCAACATTCTCCAAGCGATCTAAGCAAGGCAACAGACGAAATTAGATTCAGAATACTCGCCAAATTAACTTTTCTATCGCAAACCACGAAAAATTGTTTTGGATACCCTTAATACTGCAATTGACCACTTTGAAGAGAAAGTTAGAGATCCCGAGAGAAGGAACACTACGTGGACCTTCTTGCTCTAATAACCACTTGAAAGAGAATATAGTAAAAATCTATCGCGTTAAAGAAAGTATTAATTCATAGCCCAGATTCATAACATATTTCAAGAAATGCGCACCAATTTTTACGTGTTATGGTGATCAAATGAAAAAATCGAAATGTCCATCTTGTGGCAGAGAGATCGACACGGTTGATTATAAGGAAGATGATGTTACTATCCAGATTCCAATGCACGTAGCTCTAGAGATATTCAGTGAAACTGGCGATTTAGTTGTAAACCAGTATCCGGCACTTGAAAAGCTTGCAGAGATTATCTCAGAAAAACTGAAACTCAAAAGAAATTAATATACATCAATAGTCAACGTTGAATAGGCTCTTTTTTGAACTCTCGCTATTTTTCTACCGTGAGTATCTTTAGCCCATACCTGACCGGAAATTACGTTTTGCAGCCTATTTATGGGGAGTTGGAGCCCGTTTCTTTTCTAGAATTAGTTAGGCCTATTAAGCCGTCACAAAAGTGACTGGAAACTTACGGAAATTCTCAGTCCTCTTCGTCTGCAATTGCATCGTAGTCCTCGAATCCTCCTACTTCGTCTAGGATAGTCAAGCGACCACACCCTAGACAGAACTCATCTCCTACAGTAATTGTAGCTCCACAGCGAAAGCATCTGTAGGTTCTCGGTTTTCCTTTCTTCCTTTCCTTTCTACTCCTCTTGATCTCCTCCTTTCTTTTTAAGTCCCTCGCGCTCATACGTTCCTTTTTCCCGCTCGAGACGCGTTCTCTCCGTATCGCTATGCATAGAGTTGAACCAAGGCATTTAAGACTTTCATTAGATAGGACCGAACCTCGTTGCGGGTATGTCGCCTTTAACGACCGCGCCTGTGGCGCCATCTAAAATGGCACGATACCGCTCGCGCTTGTACTCGTAAACAATGAACCATATGGGTGCGTGTAAATAGACAGGGTCACCGACGTCGATTTCTGTTTTCATCTCAGTGATTTTGTCAACTTCCTGCTTTGCCAGAAACCGATGATGACCCTCTATCTGTTGCCTAGCCAAATCAACCGCTTCCTCCTTGTCAGTCTCGCTGTTCAAAATCTTGGCGAAGCTCTCAATCTTCTTGAAGTCAAAGGCGACTTTTCCTTCAAGGGGCACGTCATACTCCCGCGTTGGAAATTCTGCGGCTTTCCTTGCCAAAACCAGCCAACTGTATTTTTTCTCGATTTTTCCCTCTTTCACAACCGGAGGAGCCAATCGTTCAAAAACGCCCTTATACGTGCTTGTGGCGGTGACTGGAAAGATCCAGAAAGGCAGATACGTCAAATTCTTCTCCAAAATCCTTGATGATCGGGCGAGGTCTCTGGGCTTTAGGAACCCTCCTCGCATCCAGTTGCGCACCAACTCCTCTGCTTGCTCGGGAGTGTACTCATTGAGTATCATGGAGTGCTCGAGCGTGAACGCCTTACCCGTTTCTATGACTTGTGTAAAGCCGCAGTAACGACAAGTAGCAATAATTTCGCCTGGATTGAACGCTATCGGTGCGCCACAATGCGAGCAAAGTAGCTTTTGAATTACAGACACAACAAAGGCACCTCTGAAACGTAATTAGGAATCAAGGTTGGACATAAGTTTTCTCTAACTTATTTGGTTGCGACTCTGCAGTTGGAGGAGTGTTTTCCGGTGTTGTGGAAGAATTTGAAAGAATAGACGACGACCTCTCGGTTCCGCTTGGATCTGGGGTTGTAATGACGGCGCTGAGGCTTTTGTAACCGAAGCCTGTATGACCACTATAGGGCGCAAAGCTTAATTCACGTTTCAATTTTCAATTATGTTTGTACCTCAAGATTCAATAAAGTTTAAGGAGGGTAAGCGTTGGCTAGACTGGCCCAATTAAGGGTTTCAATGACGGTTTCGGTTTTGCTGGTCTCCATCATTTTTGCTGGTTTTCTAGCTGTGATAATGGCGCTTCTCAGGTTTCATCTGATCTGGGCTGTGGTTGGAACCTTATTTTTCATATTGATTCAGTACTTGATAGGACCAGCCATGGTTAGAGCGTCAACAAGATTGAGATATCTTAGAGAGGGCGAACACCCATGGCTGGAATCAACCGTTAAGGATTTGGCGCTGAAAAGTGGGCTTCCTACGCCAAAACTAGCCATTGTTCCGGACAAGACGCCTAACGCTTTCGTTTTTGGAAGAACCAGAGGAGACGCCACGCTTGCCGTTCATGAGGGGCTACTTACACAGCTGAACCAGGAGGAGGTTCGTGGCGTGATTGGGCATGAGCTTGGGCACGTTAGGCACAGCGACTTCTTGGTTATGACGGCGCTTTCCTCGCTCCCGCTCTTGGCTTATCTGATTTATAGGGGAACCTACGAGGCTGCACGGGTGACGGGGAGGGCGTCGCGAAAGAAAGAGGGCGGAGGACTAGCAGTAGCCCTTTTCGTTGTCGCTATTTTCTCTTACATCATCTACATAATCTCTCTCCTATGTGTTATGAGGCTGAGCCGACTGCGAGAACACTACGCTGACGCCTACTCCGCCTACGTGACTGGTTCGCCTAGGCAATTAGCAAGCGCATTAACAAAAATAACGTATGGGCTCTCACTTACACCAAATCCGGAGAGAGAAGGCGCTAGAACCTTCTATATTGGCGACCCCGCGTTGGCAAAACAAGAATGTCACAGCATCATGCAGAGAAAGGAAGAGCACGACCTCGATAGAGACGGAGTTCTTGACGAGAGGGAGTTGGAACTGGCCATGGAGAAAGAGGCAAAATCCAGATGGACCACTATAAACCGATGGTTCCACACGCATCCACCAACTTTTCAGCGAATTCTGCTGTTGCGAGAGATTCAAAACGAGATGGCAACAGGCAGATACACCCGCGAACGCGTCTACGCTCACGTTTAACTCAAGTCAAGCAAACAGATCGTTTAGCAGAAACGAAACATGATAAGATAACAGCGTTTGACATTCCAGATGCGTGGAATAAATTCATAGCTTTACGCAAGACTTAGAAGGTGACTACTCTCATAGATTGATCAGGAGACAGTTGGTATTATGAGTTATTCGTGTACATTTTACAAACTGGTGAAGAGGGAGGCTCCTGTCAGTTGTATCTACGAAGACGATAGAGTGATGGCCTTCTTGGATATTAGCCTTTAAATGAGGACACACTCCCGCGGCGCTTTAGAATCAGTTATTGCCTAGAACTTGGCTAACTGATAGCTTTCATGCAGTAGTGTTCTCTATAATTTTAAAAATTTAAGTATTTAGACCGTGCATTCTCAATTGTGAGGTGTCAAATCTGAAGACTTGCCCATTCTGCGGAAGTTCAACATACACAATTTTGACTGATGAATGCCGAAAATGTGGTGGTGAAATCAAATCAAGAATGTTTTGTCCACACTGTAGGGGTCCTCATACCTTCACGATATTGAGAGGTAGACTTGGTTGCTGGAACTGCCATAGAGTCTATAATTCTTGGGTTGAATATGAGAATTATGATGTAAGTGGTTCTAGAACAACGCACTTACCTCCTCCATCTCCGCCACCAAGTATGGTATGCCCAGTCTGTAATCAACCTTTAACATTCGTTCAACAATATAACCGATGGTTTTGTTACAACTGCAAGCAATATAGGTAGTATGATGATAATCTACAGAAGAAGACATTGCATGTAAATGCACATGTTATTTAATTACAACTTTTGGAATCTCAAAATGATGTTTTCGAGATTGTCCCATTAAAATATTGTAACATCTAAGGTAAGGAAGATTAGCATGTAAGTATCATACTCTAAGGCTATAATATAGAGATTTAGTTAGGAAAGTATTGGTTCTGGATAAAAAGAGGGAAGTTTAGTTTTGTTGTTTCTTCAGCCTTCGAGCTTCTTTCCGAATTCTCTGGCTATGGCTGAAATGTCTATGATGTTGATCCATCCATCCTCGTTGATGTCTGCGTTTGAATTCCATTTATCTTCTCCTGGCTTCGAACCGAAGGCTCTTGCTGCTGCCGAAATGTCTATGATGTTGACTGTTCCGTCAGCATTAATATCGCCTTGTATTGATATCTGAACTGAACAAGTCAAGACATTATCTTCTATCTCAGTTTCCCCTGGGAACCAGCCTGGCCAGCGAGCCAGGCTTGCTATCGCTTTTATCGTGTAGTTTCCCGGTATAGTTGGCGTTGTCCATTCGAACGTCAAGACTGTTGATTGGTTTGCAGGCAAATCCAGAGTTTGGGTTCCTACAGTGTTTGTATTATTGTAGTAGAGAGTGACGCTGAAGGTTTCTGTTGCATTTCCTTGATTAACTGCTGTTACGTTGATCGTAGTGATAGTGTTGTTTGAGATTACGGTTCTGTACGGGTTTATCTCTGTAACCGCTACGTCGTGGACGGTTGTTTCTGTGTATTCCCTTAGAACTCTAAGTATTTGCAATCCAGGTGTCCAAAAGCTCAATTCCTTTGGATTCCACCCCCACGTATTTGATAGGATAACTACGCCGATTCCTTCTTCTTTTATGAAACAGATGAGACTATTGTATCCATAAGTAGCCCCGTCGTGTTGTAGAACCTCTACTCCGTCAAGATCGAATGCATGCCAACCTAAGCAAATTTTCCTGCCTGATACATAACGACTCACAGTGTGGGTAAGCTCTATAGCTGATGACAGATCAGTTTCTACTAGTCCCAAATTAGCAGACATATAAATCAACATGTCGTTTACTGTGGATCGCAATGCTCCGCAAGGAGCCAATACATCCCAATCCCAATTTTTTCTTGAATAGAGTCGATTTTCCCAGAGTTCGTAGCCCTGAGCAAGACGTTGTTCCTGTTCAGCGGAAAGGTGTATTCGAGTGTCATCCATATCGAGCGGATTGCAAATTCGATCCAGCACTAGAGCGCTATAGTTGATACCTGTTTTTAATTCTAGTGCATGTCCTAACAAGCCCATGCCGACATTAGAGTATTCATATGCGGTACCTGGCATTCTTGGCAATGTATAACTTGAAAGAAATTCGTAGAGTAACTCCGCCGTATAATCGGCATAGGGATTCTCCCAATCTTTTGGATCCCAGTTGGTTGGCATACGAGGAAGACCCGATGTGTGTGTTGCCAAATCTAACAGGGTGATCTTTCTACCGGACTTGCTTGGCACATTGACTGATTCCGGAAGAAAATTTTCTACCGGGTCTTCTAGATTGACTGTACCGTTCAGCACCATATCAGCCAAAAGCAGTGTAGTAAAAGTTTTTGTCAAAGACGCAATTTCAAAAAGTGTATCTCTATTTGGTTGGATACCGCTACCTAAAACTGTCTCTCCATAGCTAAACACTTGTGGTCTACTATAGTTAATACCTTTATTGATAACGCCAACTACAATACCGACCCGCTCCCCAGAGTCGATGAGAGGTTGAAACACCTCGTCGATTTTTGTCTTAAGCTCATAACCTGCCTTAACTGGTTGAATGTTATGTACCAAAACGGACATGCCAATCAGCAGTAGTGTCAGCAGTATTCCAGAAACAGTCTTCCCCAACAATCTCCTCTCTCCGACCACAAATAGTTTAACGAGAAAAATAAAACTTACGGATAAATCTTCTATTGTTGTTGGAGTATGTTATTGTGTTAGAGTAGGAGAGGGTGTATATGTGACAGGCATAAGCATTTTAATAGATGCAGTTGATAATAGTAAAAATTGATGAATTATGTTTAAAGGTGAAAAGACATACGTGTTTTGGATTGGTCTAATAATTTTGGGTCTGGCCACTGTTGTGCTATTCGGCATCATCTGGTTTAATGTTATCATAGCTATGAGAACTTACCCTTATGCTGTTGGTCCTTCCATCGATTTCCAAGTTCCGTTCATTGTAGCTGCCATAGTTTTCATTCTGATAGGACTGTACATGATGAAGTCTGGTGTAAAAAAGGAAGAAGGCAAAGTCCAAGTTAGCCCTCCATCGTAGTGAATCTTTTTTAGGAAGTCCATAGAAGTCTCTGCATTCATCAGACAGAATTTATGAGACGTAAAATTTTAAAACTATGGGGTCTAAGAAGAAGTCTTCTTGATTTCGCCAATTATTCATATCGAGTTAAGTACAATGGTTTGCTTGCTTCTCTTTTCCTTTCTTCCTTAGAAATGCTTTCTAATGATTTGTCACTTCTAGATTCGGCAGTTTTTTCTTTTTCAGTTTTCAATCTTTACGCCCCTTCTCATGTGATTGATTATTTGAATATCTGCTTTAAGAATTCAAGATTAATATTTTGAATACGAATACCTAGCATAAACAAACAAAGAAGGAGTTTGGGATACTCTAAGGTTAGCATCGTAAAGGAGTAGATTTTGGACAATCCGAAACTAAGGTTTCACGTAAACATAGCTCTTTTTCTAACCAGAGTTGGTGTAGATGATTGAACGTTAACGTATGTGTGTAGACATGCAAATTTATTTTTAGTCTTATTCGTTAAGTTTGAATTTGGTTTTGCAGGAGGCACAAATTCAATCGTAACCGAACTGACCGGCTCAAGCTAAGTCAGGTGCGATCGAAAGGTTCTCGCCTTTTCTCGTACTTTGTACAAGATGCTTATTTTTTCGTTCCTTCTGAGAAATGCCTATTTTTTCAGGCTTATTTTTCAGCAAAATTGCTTAAATCTCGCTCTTTTCTCGGTTTAAAGCATAGAAAAAGGAGCTGTGTCATTGGCGTCTGTTAGCCTCGACGACGTCCGAGATGTGATTAATCTTAGCGCTGCGGATGTTCCAGACGCTAAAGTCTCGAAGATGATTAAGCGGGCTGAAGTAACGCTTGAACTTGAGCTCAGCAAAGAGATTGACTGTGCGGATTGTACGGATGCTGAAAAGGAAGCCGTAACCGTTCTGGCGGCCATCTACGCAATTTGCTACTTGACTGGCGGGTCTGCCGTTGGCTTAAGCTTCTCGGTTGGAGATCAGAATGTAAGCGTTCTGAGCAAGGCTCCGCCTTTGGAAGTTCTGCAATCCGAGTTTGAGCGCATCCTGGATCATTTGAGAGAGCCACACGTAGGAAAGGTTTAAGATGGGTACAGTGCCTGAAGCCTATTACCAATTCGTAATGCATTATGCGCCTTACTTCTATGCAATTGCTACAAATATCACGCAGGATGCTCCTTCCGGCCAAAAGAACGTGACGGTTGCAGATGGCTCAAAGTTTCAGGCTGGCTTTCCAGTTGAAATCAAAGATGATGCCCATACCGAGTGGAATGAAGTTGACAGTGTAGCCGGCAACGTTGTGACCATGAAGAACAATCTGCAATATACTTACTATGTCAACAAAAATGGGAAGGTTGAAGGTCCAGACCCAGCTTATGGAAGAGGCGCTTTTCCCGCAGCCTTCGCCATCGACTTCCTCTGTGAAGCCTACTCTTCAAAGCAATTTGAAAGTTTAAAAACCGAAATTTTGAATAAAATCACCGAGCTTGCGGATTTCATTCTTACTCAGCAATGCATAGACGACACGAAAAAAGCATATGGCGGATTCAAAAACGCTGAGGCAGGAACAGAACATTGGAGCATAGACGCCGGAAGATGCATTCCGCCTCTTTTGAAGGCTTACAAGCTAACTGAAACCGTCGGATATCTGAATGCTGCTAAGCTTGCTGGAGCCACTTTCCTTTTCAATATGCAGCAGCAACCTAGTCTTTTAGGCGTTCATGACAGGTACTACGGCGGATTCGCAAAATACGTTACCATAACAGATTCTTGGAGTCAGCACATGATGGTTGAGGACCTCTATGACCTCGTCGGTTTAATGATGCTGGGGTACTACGATTCCGCCAATCAATTCAAATACCAAACCATGATGTCTGACGCTATCGCCTTTTTGCGTTCTGGAGTCGAGGACCTCTGGCTTGAATATCGACCGCCTCCAAACGGCGATGGGAAATGGCATCGCGTGGGCTTGAATGAAACTGAGGTTTACGATGACCCAATGAGCTTCGCCTTGTTGGGCTTATACAGTTATGAGGGCTGGAGCCTAACATGCCAGAGAGTTTACGCTTCTTTGCAGAGTATAAGGGCTTCAGCCCAGCATCCAGCCTACAACCCCGCAATTTGCTGGCCGGGATATATGGATGTTGTCACCCGTTTTCCAGCATGCCCGTATTATGATGCGATTACGAGCGGAATCTTATGGAAGATCAGAACTGCACATGACAAGACAAGCCTGACGTTTAGTGTGCAAGTCATCACGAAATACCAAGAGCAGTTCATGTATTGGGGTCCGAAATTTGAAGATTATTCGCCCATAACATCACAGAAGGCCATGGCAAACGTTAGCTGGCTTGCACAGTTGTTTCTAAACTATCAAGAACCTTTAACACCCTTCAACCGCATCGTAAAGTCGAAAGGCGAGTTCTTAATCCTCTATCCAATAGCCGGGACAGCAGACCAGATCACTTATGGCAAGCCCATAGAGATTCAAGCCATTGTTTCACCCACACGCATCGAAGAAATTTTCATTGAGCCAGGATACATAGTTAACGACTACATCACGGCGTATACCTTCGCTCCATTAAGGCAACATGACAAGATACGGCGTAAAGGCGAAGACTACGAGGTTTTAGGAGTTCAAGCCTTCGACTTCCAAGGCGAAACAGCCTATTTCAAGGCTAATTGTAGGAGGCTGATTGGATGAGCGAAATAGAGGACCCCATTACAACCGTAATCAGGCTTCTGCAAAAGAACTTGCGAGTAGTTAAAGAAGACGGAGCCATAGCCAGCATCTATGTCGGCAAGGAATGGCATGACCGTGAACTGTTCAAAAATTATGATGGACAGATAAGCGTTGGGCTTGCGGAAAGCCGAAATACGAAAATCGAGATGTCCGGTCGTGTCCGCCGAAGATTAGGTAGCTTACGTGTGAATGTGTGGGCTACTGATAGGCCTGATCCAAAGGCTGAGGCTGGTAGGCTTATACGTAGTAAAATTGTTGAAGAGGTTAACCGTGTTGTGAGGCAGAACCGCAACAGGCCTAATGTAACAGAATATAATTTTGTTGGGTTAGGCTATCCTGAAGGCGACCCGCACAAGGCTTTCCAAGCGGGAGCTTCTTTGGAGCTTGCTCCTGGACACGCAAGCTGGACGGAGCTTAAGGAGGATGCTACGCATGATGAGTATCAACGAATCTGGTACAGCGATGATTGGCGATATTCTAAAAGCCACAATGTTAACTTGGAATATGCTCTCATGCTTTTCCGCTTCAAGGTTGAAAGCCGTGAGAAAACGGTTAAAAAAATTGTTTTAACGTTTGAAGGCTACGGAATCGCTCCCAGTGGAAATGGCGTTACCATCAAGGTTTGGAATCACGTTTCTGAAGCATGGGAGCATGCTCAGGCTGGAACTGGCGGAGCAGACGAAACAATCACAATTACACTTACATCATCCATTACCGACTACATTGATGGCGACGGCTATGTCTGGTTTCTGGCCAAAACTACAAACTCAAGCAATGGCGTAACACCAGCTATTTTATATTGTGATTATGTAAGTTGCACCATTACGGTTAACGGAATCACATACTTGGATGTTGTTAGTTTTCGAGATGCTGACCGTGTTGATGTTAAACCCTTCATCTTCAGAACGGAGTTTGTTCTGAAATCATGGTCCTTTGAGGACATTGGAGGAATATTCTAAAAGAGGTGAAGATGGAAAATGCCAGACACGTATGGAGCGCATGAATGCCGTGCATATTTCGTGCAGGAATCAGTCTATGGACAAACGCCGACAAATCCTTCAATGGTCGGTATAAACACTGAAGGCGTGGAGCCGGCATTGGACCCCGGTTTAATCAAAATCAGAGGCGTAGGCTCAAGAGATCTACAAAGCCTAACCAAGGGTTTGCGGAAGGTTCTTCTGAAGATCCCAAGCGTTTTGACAAGCGAGTCGCCAATTGCCTTTATCCAGCATGCCCAGACTTTGAGCAGCTTAAGCGTTGAAGTGCTTTACTACAAAGGGTTGTTCGCAAATCCCTCAGACGTTATTAGCTTTCTATACAAGGGCTGCAGAATCGACAAGTTAAGCGTGGAATGTAGTCTTGAGGATGTGATAAGGGCTGGGGTTGAGCTTATTGGACAAGATGTTGCCCTCGGTACAGCCAAAATTTCGGGGGCTACTTATGGAGATTATGCGGGTGCGGTGCCTTACAACGAAAGCTTTGTTTCACGAGGAGCTGCCAACGGCGACAATCAAGCAGCCGTGGAGCGTGTGACAGACTGGAAATTTAACATTGAAAACAACCTGAAACCGGTCTCAGTGATCAAAAGCACAGACGCCCATTTAATCAAGTATCTGCCTGCCCGCCACAGAAACCTAAGCGGCGAAGTAACCTTCGAGTTTGAAAGCAAGGCAGAGTTTGACGATGTTATCAACGATGCGGAGTTCAGCCTCAAATTCGGTCTTGGCAGCACATACAGCGCCCTGTTCAAATACTGCAAGTGGGAAGATGTCGCAACGCCCACACGCATCGAGGACCTTGTTTCTCTGAAGGCGAAGTTTGCTTCAAGAGACGTTGTGATAAGCTAAGGTGGCTATGAATGGAACGGAAATATTTGGGCATTATTGCCTTGGCGACTGTTTTGGCTTTGCTTGCTGGCTCAGTGATAACGTTTGCTGTTATGCAGTGGACAAGGCGGATTCCAAGCTCAGCCTCTCTTAAGGTCCTAGGCATCGGCGTTTACAAAGACGTCAACTTCACAGTTTCAGTGACACAGATCGACTGGGGCATGCTTGAGCCTGGACAAAAAAAGAACTTTAGCGCTTACATCAAAAACGAAAGCAACGTTCCGATTACCTTAAGCATGTGGACGGAAGATTGGACTCCTGCAAACGCTTCGTCTTTCATTAGCCTCTCTTGGAACTACAATGCAAGCGAAATTCCTGTCGACGGCAGTGTCCCGGTAACATTCGCTCTCAATGTAGATGCTGCAACGTCAGGCATTAGCAGCTTCAGCTTCACCATTGTCATTGTGGGAAGTGGATGATATGGGAAACGTTGAAGTTGAACCCTTGAATTTCGGGCGGGCGGCTCAGATGCGTAGGCAATGGATGAAGATGTGGGAGAGGCTTGGGCATCGTATTTTGAAGATGCCGCAGTGGATGCAGGAAATAGTGCTTGAAGACGTGAACACCGCAATTAGAAACCGAATAGCAACCATGGAGATGATTATTAATGCGAACAGAAAGCGTTGAAATAGACGAGAGATATGGCAAGGAGTACCAAGGCCGCTACGTGTTTCATGAGATCAGCTGGGCAAAGCGTTCCAGGATTATACAGAAGTACACGAAGTATAGTTCCATATCCGGACAAGTTCAGAGTAGCGATTATGTAGCCATCCAAGCAGAAACCATAATGGCAAGCCTGAAAGAGCAGCCACAACACAAGCCCATAACCCTTGAGAAACTGCTTAACGAAGAAAATGGCGTTCCAATAGGCTTAGGCGAGTTGTTCAGCCAAATCGCCAACCGTCTTAACAGTCTCAGCCTTGACGAAACACGTTTTTTGTCAGAGCACTCCGCAGACAAAAGCCTCACCCTGCCATCACCGAGTACAGACTCTGTAAAGAGTTCGGATGGACCCCAACACAGCTCCGAAAAGAGCCAGCCAAAACCATCAGCCAGTTCATAGCCATCATGAATGAGGTGGATCGGCAAACGCAAGAGGAGATGGATAAAGCCAAGCGGGAAGGAAAGCTGCGATGAGCGTTGAAATAACGTGTGACGTTAAGGGCATCGAAAGGTTTCAAGAGGCTATGAGACGGTTTGACTCTGCCGTGCAAAAACATGTGCATAGGCAGTTGGCAAGTTGGGCTGCAGAGGTTAAGGCTTTAGCTAAACAGCTTGTTCCAGTGAGAACAGGCCATCTACGCAGCTCAATTTACGCGAAGATTAGTGAGTGGGTTGCTGAGATAGGCGCTGAAGCCACTTACGCCTTGTTCGTGGAGTTAGGCACAAGGCGAATGCAGGCTCGCCCATACCTGTATCCAGCAATAAAGCAGTATCTTCCCAAGCTTGAAGCAACAATTCGAGAAGCCATTGAAGCTGCTAAGGCGGAGGCTGGTTTCAAATGAGTTTTGCGGACATAGGCATTAACATCATAGCTCAAAATCTTGCGAGCGCAGAGTTCAGCAAAGTGGCTTCAGAAGCTGCAGTCATGGCATCTGAAGTTTCCAGCCAGAAGATGACTCTTGAAACGGAAAACTTGGCCAGTGCTGAAATCAACAGGGTTGCCGAAGACGCCGCCCGAGTGAAAAGCGAGATTGAAGCTTCGCCCATTACTATCTCTTTTGAACCAATTGAGGTTCCGTCTATCCCACCGATTGAAGTCCCGGCTATTGAAATCCCTCCTATTCCGCCAATTGATGTTTCACCCATTGAAGGGGTGGGCGTAGCCTTCAACGAGGCAGCAGTTCAAGCCACAGCCATGGGTGACAGCGTTAAAGCAGCTGGGCCAAGCCTTGTTGAACTGCAAGGGCATGCTGAAGCCACAACCGTCAGCCTGAGAACAGTGGGTATGGCTTTCACAAGCGTTGTCGGCATGGGTTCAGCTGTCATAAGCCTCGCCGGTGATTTGGGCATAGTTGACAAGGAATCCGCTAAATGGGCCAGAACCATACTTGCTGTTATAACGCTTGTTTCTGCATGGATACGCTTGAAACATTATCTCACGGTTGTGACGACCGGGCACACGGCATCCATAGCCCTAAACACGACGACTCAATCAGCCAACGCATCCGCATCTATAGCGTCAGCCGTAGCCTACAAGATCAAAGCAGCAGCCACATGGGTTGCAACCGCGGCTCAAAACGCCTTAAATATTTCCCATGCGACCTTTTTGGCGCTCACTGGAATAGGCATTGGAGTAGTAATCGCCGCGGCTGCTACCATGGCTTATTTCGCCAGTCAAATGAACGCAGCCACGGAAAGCGTGAAAGAGTATAATGCTGCCGTTGCCGAGACACCAACACGCACTCGCTCCGTAATTCGTGCTGGTGAAGAGGAAATGTATAGGCGGGGTGTGGAATGAGGAGAGACCCGTTCACTCAGACAATAGACGTTTTGTGTTGCCTCAGTCAAAAGCCTCTGTGCCTCACACGTGTCTCGCAGATTACCAACCTGAATTATCAGTATTTCAAACGCATCCTTCAAGGGCTTATGACGAAAGGGCTTATTGAAGTGAGACAAGTCAACAAGAGGCGTAGGGTCTGCGCGTTAACGGAGAAGGGAAGGAAAGCCTTCCTGCTCACCCTGGAACTAAAACAGCTTCTGGAAGCGGAACAACATGAGCGTTGAGATCCCCAAGGTTGCTATCGCTTTTGGTGCAGTTGCCGTTCCACAAGGAGACGTTATCGATTTAAGAGTGCATCTTGGCTGCACGAAAGAGGTTAGCAGCTTTGACGTCCTGCTTCAGAACTGGGATAAGAAGTACAGTCCAGGCGGAACTTCGCCGATTAATGTAGGCATGGATGGGCATATTGACATTGGAAGAGGCTCAAACGTTCCGCAGATCATAACTTGCCGTGTTGAAAGCGTCAAATGCGAATCCACGCCTACTGAAAATTATATTCGTGTTAGCGGTAGGGGTTGGGGAGAGAAGATTTTCCGCAGAGTTGTAACCAAAACCTACGAGAACAAGAAGGGCGAGGAAATAGTCAAGGACCTTATGGACTATTTTGTGGGATTAAGTCACACGAGAACAGCGAATTTGACGCAAGACGCACCTCAAGGACAGCCTTACGTTTATATTTCAAGCAGCGATGTTCCCAAGTTTTTTGTTGGGCAAAAGGTTGTGATAAGCGATTCGCAGAACAGCGAAAACAACGAAATCCAAGCAAAGGGCTCAAACTGGCTGCGCATGAAAAACGCTTTAGCCAACACTTACACAGTTGCAAACGGAGCGAAAGTCGACGGAGAAACCATTGAGGAAACGGACACCACTTTTACAAAACTGGAATATGAAAACACGCCTGTTTTTGACATTCTCAAGTACGTGGCGGACTCATCGGACAAGGCGGGTGTTATAGGCTACGATTTTCGTGTAGGACCAGACGGCAAATTCGAATTTTTCCCCAAAAACAGCAAAACGTCCCCGGTTAGCCTGGGCGAAAAGATAGAAGTTTCAGAGTATAGGAAGGATATCCACCGTATTCGCAACAAGATCATGATCTATGGCTTAGCTGATAAGAGTGTTCCACCGGATAAGGATGCTTGGACTGAGAGCCTAAATCCTGCTGATGGGTCTTGGAGTGCAGGTGCCGGAGAGGTAAGCCTTGATACGACTTTCAAGGCGAAGGGTTCAGCAAGCATCAAGGTTTACGCCATAAACCTGTACTGGGCTGGCGGAATCTTCACTTTAAACGCTGGCAAAGAGGTTAACAGTAACCTTTACCCGATTCTGAGCTTCTACGCTTACCTTGAAAAGGCGTATGATGGTAATGTTACCGTTTTATTATATGATGTGACAAACAAAGAAGCTTCCAAACACATCAACATCGCTCCTGGCGAGTGGCGCAAAATCGACGTGAGGGTTGGCTTAGCGAACGAGATGGATTGGACTTATGTTCAGGCTGGGTTTGATTGGAGCCAAATAAAAAAGGTTAGAATTGACGGTTGGTTCGCTGGGGTAGGTACAGGAAGCTTCTGGATTGACGCCTTGTATTTTGGCGGTCGAAGATATGCAGCCGTACGCGAAGATTCAGCATCACAGACCACATACGGTCTCAGGGAATTGACGGAAACAGATGAGGAGTTAGTTTCCGACAACGAATGTGATTTGCGTGCAAAATCGCTTTTGGACTACTTCAAAGATCCAGCAGAATATCTCACAGTGAGTAGCACCGTCATCGATTATGGAGACACGACGTTTCTTCCAGGCGACAAGATTCACATCATATTACCGAATGAAAATGTTGACAGTGACTTTCGCATTGAAAGCGTCGAATACTACGTAGATGCCAAAACCCAGACGCTTGAGGTAAGGCTTGAGCTTGGAAAGGCTCCGCCGTTATTGGCTGATTATTTGTATGGAATGCGAGCCACAACTGTTACCGTGGAAAAGCTTGCGAGAACAAAGCTTGGCAAAAAAGGAATACCAACCGTAGCTTATGGCGGAGGCGTAGGCGCTCATCATGTTGGACACGAAGCAGGCGATGAGGCTGGTAACAAGTGGCCAAGCGAAGATTACGGCGGCTGGGACAAACTTACTGGCTGGATATGTCCAAAGTACATTGGGCCTTTTGATGACGAACCAGCAATAATCAAATTTCGCACCAGAAACAAGGCTGGAACGTCAGTTCTAAATCATCAGTTTCAGCCAAGCGACATCGAAGCTGGCGTTTTAGGCTCTGAAACAGCCTACTGGAAAGAGTTTCACAGCAAATTCTTAGTTTTGTATCGTGGTTTAGGCTCGCCTTACGGTGATTTACGCATCAAGGTTCAGGGAGAAAGTAATCCGAGGGCTCGACTAACAGAGGAGCTGCTTGAGTTTGGTCCGGGTGGCGCTGCTGCTGACGTTTATCTAAAACGCATTGCAGAAAACACTTTGGAGTTGAAGACTTGGTACTTGAAGCCGCAAGGAGACGATGTTTTAGAGTTAGGAGAACCAGCGAAGAAAATCAAGAAAGTTTATGCAACAAGTTTTCTTTTACCTTCTGATGGATTTTTGCACATTGGGGTTTACGGTGAAGATAACCCGAGGGCGAGGCTTGTGCAAGACTCCATCGCCTTCGGTTCTGGGGGCGCATCAGCACCAGACGCCTGGCTTAAACGTATAGCCGCAAACCAGTTTGAATCCTCAGGCGACATAATTCCATCCGCAGATAACGAGAGAACCCTTGGCTTGGGCGGAGCAACTCCAAAACGCTGGGCCGACATTTACGCTGTTAACATTCACGTCAGCAACATGCTTTTTGACTGTCACTTGATTCCAGACACCGACAACACTTACGATTTAGGCGAAGATACAACTCCAAAACGTTGGCGAGACCTTTACCTTGCTGGGGCGATTAAAGCCTTGGCTGGCGGAGTAGCGGTTAACCTGCTGCCAGACGCAGATGGCTCAAGAGACCTTGGAAGTTCAGGGAAAAAGTGGAGCAACCTTTACGTGGCTGGTCTTGGAAGGCTCGGCTGGTTAAACATTGGCGATGTTACGGTTATAACTTCAGATCGGACTTTGCAGAACGTCATAGCAGACGCGGCCATAATCACGAGCGGACAGTTCCCGTTGGCGAGGATGCCCAGAGACTTAGCTGGTTATGTTCTTGAGGCTCAGGGTGCAGGCTACGACCCAATGTATGTAGATCCGAATTTTCGGTATTCGCCTAAAAGCCACGCCCATTCAGAACATACGGGAATAGGACCTGATGATCACCATGCACAAAATCACGATCATGCTGGTCAGACGATCTCGCCAAGTGCTGTAAACTGTAACACGATGAGCATAGCAGTAAGTTGTAATAGACAATATACACATCCAAGTAGCCAGCAATGCGTTTATGCATCAAGCGTTGCATGGGAAAACTGTCCTCATTTCTATTGTGCAAACTATCAGGCTGGAGACGTACTCTTCCAGAATGATTTTCGCATAACAGAGGCTGAAAAGCTTGGTTTCAATAAGGGCTTGGCGTTTCTGGACTCTAAGGGAAAGATCTTGATGGTTCTGGATGGAAAAGGGAACTTGCATGTTGCTGGCAAAGTTAAGGAAGGCTTACCTAAAAAAGCCAGGAAGGGTGTGGCGGCGTGAACAAGCAAACTAAGAATGAGTTTTTTCAGCAGTTGAAGGATGCTAACGTGGGCGACCTCGTTTACATCGAATGGTTTGACGCAAGCATAGGCACGGCGATATCGAGCGGACAAAACGTTGACATTCCCGCAAAAAGCTGGGGGCTATATTTGGGCGTTGTGGGAAAGAGAAATCCCCACGTCATCCTTGCGCAAAACACATTTGAATACATAGACGGGTTCTTCGATATAGACCGCACAGCCGTGCCCCTTGTCTGGGGCGTAAAACTCCAGGTTCTGCAGAAGCAAGCGATCACACCGAAAGATGCTGAAAGACTGGTGACCTCTCTTGGAATAGGTCGCTCAATGGCGATGGGGAGAAGAAAAATAAGGGTTAGACAGGTGAGAATCTCAAACCATGCCTAACTGGATCAGAAAAGCCTTAACCAGAACCGTAGCCCGCAAGGGTTCGCGCGGAAAAACTGAAGTTATAGTTGTGCAGCCGAACGAGAAGCTTGTATACGTAGTAAAATTCGCTGTTGCCATGACTGTTTGCCTTTCCGCCCTCGAAGTTGCCCACATGGCTTTTCTAGCCACATGGAATAGTGAAGTCTTCGCAGCGATAACGGGGCTTGTTGGAACAATTTCAGGAGTGTTGATTGGACAGCATGCCTGATAAATATTATTGGACGCGTGAAGAAGAGGCTAAGCTTCTTGAGTTGTGGAAGAAAGGTGTAACTGACTTAAACGTTTTGGCAAAGGAGCTTGGTCGAAAGCTCTTGGCTGTCGAGCGTAAGCTTCAGAGGATGGGAGTTGTTGTTAGTCAGAAGAAACCTGGGAAACACAAACCAACAACAACTGCAACTGTCCCATTAAGCAAGGACCTGCTGACACATGAAAAGGTTCTGCGGGTTTTGGCTGGCGCCATTGAAAAAGCGGGTGAGCCTGGGCTTGACAAGCTTGAGATCATGCGACTGAAGATTTTGGTTGACGCCGCCAAAACATATGATTCTGTTCTGGAAAAATTCGAGAGGTGGGTTGAATTTGAGGAAAAGCTTCTGGAGATGGGTGAGAAAGTTAAAGATTTACAGAGAGCCCAAAACGTTTTATCCAGAAAATCGATGGCACGAGCTTAACATTTACGAGATGCAGCTCAGCGAGATCTGGGCAGCTGCCGAGAAAGAGCGGAAGAAGCTCAGCGAGGACCCTGTCACGTTTTTCGAGCAGGTAGTAGGATTCAAGCCCACAGCTTATCAACTGGACCTTGCAGAAAAGTTTATGGAAAACCAGTTTGTGGCTATGCGATGGAACAGGCAAAGCGGCAAGTCATGGATCGCAGCAGCTTTACTGCTTAATTACGCTTTAACGCACCCGGGGGCTTACATTGGCATCGTGGCTCCTGGTTGGCGCCAATCAAAGCTTGTGATCCGCCGGATACGTTATTTCTTAACGAAGCTTCCAAACGAGTATTGCCCTAAGCCCGCTCGTACCGTGCTCTATTTTTACAATGGCAGCGTAATAGAAGCCTTTCCAAACAATCCAGAAACAATCAGAGGCCCAACATTAAACGTTATTTTTTGGGACGAATGCAACCACACGCCTGGAGACGAAGACCTATACACGGCAATCCTCTTCACGATAAGCACAACGAAGGGCAAAGTTCTAATCAGCAGCACACCCTGGAACACTGATTCGGTTTTTTACAGAATCTTTCACCACGAGGATTATGGAGACTTCGCCCAGAGCCATGTTACTTGGCGAGAGAGTATGGAGCCTAACGGTCCACTGGATAAGGTTACGCTTGAGAAGATCCGTAAGCAGTTTGGCGAGGACCCGTGGCGTTGGAAAAGAGAAATGGAGGCAGAGTGGGCTGAGGATGAGACAGCATGGCTAAGCCAATCGCTTATCACAAAATGCATTGCAACCGAGAAAACACTTGGCGAAGAGCTGGAGCTGTGGGATTTTGAAAGCATTCACAAAGGCGTTACTTTATTTGCGGGCTTGGACCTGGGTCGCCTCCAAGATTATAGTGTCCTCGTAGTAATCGAAAAATTTGGGAATAAGTTTCTGTTGCGTCATCTGAAATTTTTTCCTTTAGGCACAAGCTATGCAAGCGTGATAGGTTACGTTAAGGCTCTGCAGGACCGTTGGGGAGGCTTCTGCAAAATCCGTGTGGACAGCACTAACCAGGATTATGTTGTTGAAGACATGAAAAACAGCGAAATCGACAACGTGGAAGGTGTTCATTTCACTTTGCCACGGAAACAAGAGATGGCTACACTATTGAAGCAGCGCATGATTAACGGACAATTTTGGTTTCCCTACTTCACTTGGGAACGGCCATATCGGGGCGAATGGGTTACTGAGCTTAATGTCGAACGTTTTGAGTTGCGAAAAGACGGTAGCATAGCCTTTAACCATCCACAAGGAACACATGACGATGTGTTTTGGAGCCTAGCCCTAGCGCTTTATGCAAGCGTAGAAATGAGCCCTGAGCCTGAAGTGTGGGTTATTCCAAGATGAGTGGGAAAACAAAGCTGAAAAAGATAAGACAAAGGCTCAAGCGAAGAAAACTGGAAGGTGTAACACGTTGAGGCGCCATGAGTTTTTCCTTATTCGCAGATACGCTCGAAGGTTTGACCGGGCGACAGGCAAATTTGTCATAAGCGTAGGTTATGAGACTGCTGCTCCTAAGCCATCGGACCGTGTTGTTGGCGTTGCTGAAGCCTTCGGCTTAGGCTTAGACCAGTGGGAGAAATTCATTATTTACGATAATGTTGAGCTGAAGATAAGCCCCACGGACATCGCTTATATCACAGGCGACAGCGGTAGCGGAAAATCCGTTCTTTTAAAGGCTTTGGAGAAAGACATCCGACAAGACATGGGTCTAAGCACAATCAACATTGCGGATATCCAGCCTGAACCTGGCAAGCCACTCATCGAAACAGTCGGCAGAAACCTTGAAGAAGGCTTAGAGCTTCTCAGCAAAGTAGGACTAAACGATGCTTTTCTGTTTTTGAGAAGATTTGAGCAGTTGAGTGATGGACAGAAGTACCGCTACAAAATCGCCAAAATGATTGAAAGCCAAGCGCAGTTTTGGGTTATGGACGAGTTTGCCGCCACGCTTGACAGGGACACAGCCAAAATAGTGGCTTTCAACCTTCAGAAACTTGCCAGACAGCAAGGCAAAGCGGTTTTAGCTGCGACAACTCACACGGATCTCTTGGGAGATTTGAACCCTTCGGTGCACGTTCATAAACGGTTTGGCAAAGAGATAACCATAAACTATTACCCAAACACGCCAACCAAGGAATGTAGTCTTGTCAAGGAGATGCATGTTGAGGAAGGTGCTTTTGGAGATTGGCGAAAGCTTTCGGGTTTTCACTACCGAAGCCACAGAGTGGCTGGGCCGAGAAAGATTTTCCGTTTAACACGTGGAGACGAATTATGCGGAGTCATTGTTTATTGTTATCCGCCACCAACAAGTTTCGGGCGTAAGCTTGTTCTTCCAAAAATGACAATGAAAGAGCTTAATGAAAAGTTGAGCATAATCAGCCGTGTTGTGGTGCATCCCAAATACCGCACCATAGGCTTAGGCGTCAAGCTTGTGCGTGAAACGTTAGCCAAAGCTGGCACACCCTATGTGGAAATGCCCGCTGTCATGGCCAAGTACAATCCTTTTGGAGAGAAGGCTGGAATGCAGAAGATAGCTGAGCAGCCACCGCCAAAACAAGCCTTAAAGGTCGCGGAGATCCTGCAGCAGCTCGGCTTTAACATTCAGCTGCTCGGAAGCGAAAAATACGTTTTGAATAGGCTCCAAACCCTAAACGATGAAGATTTAGAAAAGCTGAGGGAAGCATTCATTAAACATTGTCACGCACGCTTTATGAAATACTTTTTCTGCCATATTCCGTTCGGAAGGAAGGAAGTCTACGCTAAAGAAGTAATGAAAGCCAGCCTTGAAAGGCTCTCGCACCTAATCAAAGTGTGCGGTTTCTTAATGCAGACGAAGGTTTACCTTTTCTGGAAATCGAGTTAGGCGGTTCCGCATGCAAATTGAATTTGACTGTGAAGCTTCAGAGTTTCTTTCGGTTTTGAAGCCTGGTACCCGTAACGTTTATGGTCGAGGATTAAGGGTTTTTGGGCAGTTTTACGCAGGCCAAGGCTCCATTAGGGATTTTTTGGACAGTGTTGAGCGGGATCGGTTTTTGCCTAGGCGTGAGAGGAGGCGTGTAGCCCGCTTAACGCTTAACGGTTTTGCGGTTTGGCTTCAGAGTCGGGGCTATCAGCCGAAAACCATTAGAGCCTACGTTGGAGCTGTTCAAAGCCTGGCAAAATATTTCGACATTCCCTTAAGCTTGCGTTATGTATGTCTTCCGCCAGCCCAGCCGACCAACAAGAAACACACATGGATTGTTGAGGATGTCGGCATGTTCATAGCTGCCATGGAAAAGCCCATATACAAAAGCATTGCAGCCTCAATCTTTCAAAGCGGGTTAAGCATATCTGACCTTCTAGCCTTAACCTACGGCGATGTTAAAGAAGAACTGGAAAAGGGCGTAACGCCACTATACCTCGACCTAACAAGGAAGAAAACAGGCATACCCTTCATAACTTTTCTAGGCAGCTGGTCTGTAAAACTGATCAAAGAATATTTAGCCAGCCGAAAACTGGAAGATAAATCGCCAATCTACAATGTAACGTCAAGAGCTGTACATGCATACTTCCGCAAAACCGCCAAAAAGTTTGCTGGCAATTTTAAGGGCAGAAACCCCTACAGCCCCCACTCATTACGGGCTGCTTTTCGCACGTTTTTAAGCGACCACAAAGTAGACCCGCTATACATAGAGTTTTGGATGGGACACGCAATACCCGAACAACAACGCGCCTATATAATCAAAAGCAGAGAAGGCTGGCGCCAAACATACCGTGAACAAGCAGAATCACATCTAACACCACCACAATACAAGGAGAATAACACTTCAGTTAACAGCGACTAAAAGAACATATTATGGTATTTCAAATGCTGATCGGCGGATGAGGAGATATGCTATTATGAATGGTTCCAATGGTATAATTATTGTGTCAGGCGTTGGAAAAAGTATGTAGTTGTTTATCATGCTTAAAGTGTCTATTGCGATGGCAGCATACCATGACCATTTTTTTAACGCTAGTAGTCCAAAGCCGATTATGAAGTTGAGTATACCGAATGTGACAAGGTTTGCGGCAAGTGCAGGTCTCCAATCTACATTCGCCAGGCCGAAGAATAAGCATAAGGGTGCTGCGATAAGAAGGCTAAATAGTGCAGTAAGCGTAACGCCAAGGGGTCTCCTTTGCTTTTGCAAAGCTTGGTTTCGATATTTTGGTTTTTTCTTGATTGCAACATAATGTGACGTTGCTATGGCTGCCATGCACAAACCTACAATTGCATTTAGACTTAGTGGCGTCAGAAGTAGTGTTGGTGTTTCAGGCAGTTTTGTGGTTTCCGGCTCAAATTGTTCTTCTGAGCTTTGGACTTGAAGCTGCTGAATTCTTTCATCAAAAACTTTGGAATAGCCCAGAATGTTGAATGAATAGTAGGCTGTAGCGACAGCCACGTAAGCCGTCACAGACTTGTTCTCTGGAACCTTAAAATCTAGAAAGAAACGAACGTAGTCGATGAAAAGCCAGTCTGACGCAACAAACCATTTTATGCTTGAACTACTCCACTTAACCAAACATGAATTTTGAAGCTTCACTATTTCCGGGTGAAACTTTATTTCATTGTAGGGAGAAGCAGAGGGTTCAATACTTTCAGCGTAGGATGGAAGAAAGACGTTAACGTCGACCTGAAGAGGGCCATTAGCTGGATGTGCCGTTGATACACATGCAATGGTCAATTCAAGCCTGTAAAAATCAGCGAGCGGATAGCTGTCACTTCGCCTGGAGAGAGTAAACCCAACACGAGTAAATTGTCCACTTTTCTCATCTGAATCCAAAACAATTACGTCGTCATGAACGGAGTATGCATTCACAAATGCAACATTTAGCCAAGAAAGAGTAATAAATAACATAAATACCGGGAGGACTTTACGAAAAAAGGTCAACTTGTTCACCAAATCATGTTTTTACTCTTTTTGGTATAAAAATTTTCGCTCTTATTATATTTTTGGCGCTTTTTTATGGTTGTGTGTTGGCAATATTTTGAGTGTTTTGCTGATGTTTTTGTGTTTGAGGGTGCTTAAGCCTCTTTTCATGGGCTTTTTTGTATTTTTTGCTTGGTTGAAGAATGTTTGGGATGGTTTGGTTGGGTTGGAAGGTTTATGGCGGTGGCTGCTTAGCTTGCGTAGGTTGGGGTTTTGACGGGCTTTTAGGCGTTGGCTGATGGCATGAGCATGGCTAGGGTTCGCCTTACCCTGTCCATGTGGCGGGTGTTTCTTAGATAGTTGTAGTGTGCAGTGTATAGGTGGGTTTTCTCTTTTGAGTAGCCTCTGAATGTTGCATTCCAAGGCCTGAAAACTGAGAATTCAGCTTCAACGGTGTTAATGTGGACTTTGCCCCTTGCATACTCGCCATTGCTGTGGTTTACAGTTTCATGATGGGCTATGCCGCCCAAAAAGTTGTAGGCTGGATAATCGTCAGTGTATACGGCTTCCACATCGTCAAGTTTGATGTTTTTGAATAGGCGACGGAGAACAGTCTTAGTTGCCACATCCTTCATGGGGATAAGCCTAACCTGCCCCTTACGCTTAACAACGCCTAGGATGGGAGGTTTATCCACGGCATACGTGCCCCTCCCGCGACGCTTCACACTCCTAACCCTAGAATGCCTATTCAGGCTTCTCTTTCCCTTCAAACCGGCTGTCACGTAAACCTCGTCCAACTCGACAACCCCGTCAAGCTTCAAGGTTGAAGCGGATAGGTAAAGGTTCAACCTCAGCTTTCCCACAACCCTATACACGGTGTTGTATGGAAGCCTAAGGTCTTTAGCCAACTCGCGAACGCTAACCTTGGATTGAATCATAAAAGCCATGTAAAACCAAAACCTCAAAGGAAGCTTTGAATAGGTAAAAACCGTTCCAGTCCTGTCATTAAACCATCTCCCACAACCCTTACAACGGTACCGCCTGTAGAGACGTTTCCTCCAGCCACGCCTAACAACAGATCCGCTGCCACAGTAAACGCATTGAACACCAGAAGCCCACCTAACCTCCCTTAACGCATCAGCACACTCCACATCCGAAGGCATGAAACACTCAATAGTTAAAACCATTAAAACATGAAAAACCAGAAAAAACTAATAAGCGCCATCTCCCTAATAAGAGCGAAAATTTTCAAAAATTAGGTCATAGTAAACACCCATGCCAAAAATCGTATATCCCTTTAAATGAGTAGGGTTCTAATAAACAGAATGCTACCATAAATCCATTAAGGTATTTTCCTCGATATTCTCTTAACGATGATTAAAAGAACATTAACCTAAAACTTGGAAAAAGTAAACAAAATCGTGATGGTTGGGTGCGTTTACATCTCGGTTTAAATTCTCGGAATTTTGCATCCTTACAAAATGGCGACTGGCAATGACCATTCAGTCTTAATAAACATAAATCTTTTAAGAACGGATCATCGCAATCAAAAGATATATGCTGTATTTAATCTTTGGAAAGGAGGATGCATAGTGTGGCGAGAGTGTTCAAAACAGCAGTTATAGTGTTCCCGAATGTAGAAGAACTCGACTTTGTAGGAGTTTGGCAAGTGTTGGGAACAACTCATCACCTCTCAGAAGAAGAATATATCCAAACCATAACCTTAGGAACTACCTCAGACCCCATTAAATGCGCCCACAGTTTAACAATAATACCCGACGCAGCAATCGAAAACCTATCCGAGTACGACGTTATAATTGTTCCTGGGGGACCCGGGACGTATCAAGCCATGAAGGATGAACATCTTTTGAAAGAAATTAGGCAAGCGTATGAGTACAGAAAGCTTGTATGTTCAGTTTGTACTGGCGCTTTCATTCTGGCTAACGCAGGGATTTTGAAAGAGAAGAGAGCAACCACATATCATACAGAAGTGGAAAAACTGTCCAAGTATGGTGCGGTTCCAGTTAAAGAACGCGTTGTGGTTGATGACAATGTTATAACAGGTGCTGGTGTTGCAGCTTCTATGGATGTTGGACTAAAAATTGTCGAAATCTTATTGGGAAAAGAATCAGCAAGGAACGTGGCGGAATGGATAGAATACCGCACCTAACATGACAAGCTTATTTCATTTCATTTAAGATAGATGTACTAAAGCTGTTCAGAAAACGCAAGTAAGACCATACAGAGGCAAGTTAATCCTGATCAACATTCATGGTGCGGGGGGTTTGGTTTAGATATCGGTTTAAACTGTCGGAATTTTATTCTTCTCTATTTTTCGGCACCGACAATAAAGTGTCTTTCTGGAAGTCTTAAGTTCGTCTTCACATCTATTTTGTAGTGCTTAAGGTAACTGTCAATTGATGTTGTACTCATCACATGTTTTATTTTGAACCCAGCTTTCTGGCAAAGGCTGGCAAACTCGTATTCCGTAAATGGGGTATGTGTTTCATTCATTTCTTCTTCTTCGAGGCTTGTGTCAATTGCCCAGATTTTTGTGACAAAATCATAAAAGTCGCGCATAGTTATTCTAACCCAATCCTCATCCAAGGTTTTGTAGGAGATTTTTCGAGGTCTAAACTTCAGCGTAAAATATTGAAGTTTTTCAAGCAATTCTTTGGAGAGACGCACCGAAATTGGGGCGTCGCCAGGATTCCTGTGGTCAAGAACGATGAGGTCACCTTCTTCCTTTAACAGATCGTAGACACTGTTTATCGTTGCGAGTAGTTCCTGTTCTCCTTTAAAATGAAAAATCTCGTGTAATACTTGGACAGCAACTACAAGGTCAAATGACTCGGATTTTAAAGGGAAAATTGGGGCATCTGCGTGCACCACCAGAATATTAGGTTTCATCCTTCTGCTCTTCAGTTCTTTTAGAAGGTATTTCGAGCCATCTAAACCAACAATCGATGCTGAGGGAAATCTCTCTGCTAGTAGCGAGGTTAGAGAGCCGATGCCACAGCCAAGGTCAAGAATTGAGGATATGTTAGGCTTGGTCAAGTCCAAAACAGTTTGAAATCTATCTCTGCGATCTTCACGGGCTAGAATATTAGCCATTTCTCTATCTTTTGCAGACATCAACTGTCCCTAACGAATACTCAAACACAATTTGTGCTGTTTCAAGTACATTAAACTAACCTAAAATATGTGCGAATTGATCATCCTAACACTTTTTGAAAACAGGAAAAAAGTGCGGGGGGTTAGAAAGTATGGCAACCGTTTTCTCTGTTGCTTGTTGAGTTTGTGGTTGGCTGAAGGTCCCTGTTTGAACCTGGTCCTTTGAGACCCTGGGTTAGAATGGGCCGTTAGTGAGCGGCTACTGTAATGGTCCGTAGAGACTCGATAGGAGGTTGCCGCCTGTGTTTCAGCCATCAATAGGGTAGGAGGTTGGTGGGAAGAATGGGGTATGTAGGAATAGATGTTCACAAGAACTTCTGTCAATTCGCCGTGATGGACGATTCGGGGAACATAGTGGCTGAGGACAGGTTCCCTAACACGGATGAAGGCATACGGTCATTCATCGCTAGGCTTGAAAGGTTTGATGCTAAGGTTGTCATAGAGTCTACAGGTAACTTATGGATGAAGCTTTATGATGCGATTGAAGCGCGTGGCTTGGAAACTGTGCTGTCTAATCCATACAAGACGCGGCTGATAGCTGATGCCAGGATCAAGACAGATAAATTGGATGCAAGGATACTAGCACATCTCTTGAGAGCTGACTTGATACCCAGATGCTACGTGCCGTCAAAAGAGGTTAGAGAAGTAAGAGCCTTGGTGAGGCATAGGGCTAAACTGTCCAAGACGAGAACAGAGATAAAGAATCGTGTTCATGCACTGTTGGACAAGCATAGACTCAGAGCTCCTTGCAGTGAACTCTTCTCTAAACAAGGGTTGGAGTGGATGAAAGGCCTGAAGCTGTCGAGCAGCGATGATGCTGTATTGAAGAGCGATTTAGGCGTTCTGAAGGTTTTTGAAGAACAGATAGGCTACGTGGAATCGGAGATAGCCTCTGTTGCGCTCAAGGATTCTAATGTCGAGTTGCTCATAACGATGCCGGGGATCGATTTCTATTCAGCGATGGTGTTGTCGTCGGAGATGGGAAGTGTAGAGAGGTTTTCCTCGGACAAGAAGTTGGTGGCGTGGGCAGGTATGGCGCCGTCATTGCATCGGTCAGGCGATGTCGTGAGGATGGGTAGAATCAGCAAGGAGGGAAACAAGATGGTGAGGTGGATTATGGTGCAGGCTGCATTAAACGCCATAAGATCGGATGCAAGGCTCAGAGCGTTCTATGAGAGATGCTGTTCTAGGAAGGGGCATCAGAAGGCGATCGTGGCTGTGGCTCATGAGATGCTTCGTATAGTGTGGTTCATGTTGAAGAGGAGAGAACCATACAGGTATGAGAACCGAAGGCTCAGTTTGAGAAAGCATAATAGGATGAGTAGACTAGCAGTGGTTGGCTGAAGCGCGGGTTAGTGAGCGGTCGCAGATTCATTAAGCCGGGAAGCGGTTGCCATAGGAGGTTCACATATACGTTTATAATCCACGTTTTTGGCGTCAGCGAACAGATTCAAACTCGGTTAAAATCTCAGTTTTTGCATGGACCCAAAATCCAATTGGAAGATCGTGCGCGATAATCTTAAATTTCCGTCGATCTAATCACCAGACATGCGCGAAGCCATCGTTATTGAAAACCTCACTAGATATTATGACGGTTTCTTAGCCCTCGATAACCTCTCACTGAAGATAGAAGAGAACGAGGACGTTGCGCTCCTTGGTCCTAACGGTGCGGGCAAGACCACAGCCATCAAGATCTTATGCGGACTCCTTCGCCCATCCTCGGGTACGGCTTACATCGACGGCATTAACGTCGTTCAGGAGCGCGAGCTAGCGCTTTCGAAAGTTGGCGCCATAGTAGAGACTCCTGAATTTTATCCTTATCTCACTCCTGAAGAGACTCTAAGCTACCTAGGCAAGCTTGGTGGGATACGTGGGCGCGAGCTAAAGAGCAGGATAGAGGAGGCAATCAAACTCGTCAGGCTCGAGGGATGGGCTAAGGTCAAGATAGAGAAGTTTTCGCGCGGGATGAAGCAGCGTCTTGCGATGGCGCAGGCCCTACTCCATGATCCGCCGATCTTGATCCTCGACGAGCCAGCGTTGGGTCTTGATCCCAGGGGCATGGTGGAGGTGCGGGAAATCTTTAAAGAGGCGAGAAAGGAGAAAACAGTTTTCTTCGCCTCGCACTTGCTCACTGAGGTCGCCCAAGTATGCGATAAGGTAGCGATAATCGATCATGGGCGATTGCGCGCGTATGACAGTGTCGCCCTTCTAAAGAGGAAGTATCGGTCATTGGAACGTGCGTACCTTAAGTTGACGGAGGCGGCCATTTGAGCGAGTTCGAGAAACTGAGGATTATCACGAAGTATGAGTTTCTGAAGCACCTTCGCAGGAGGCGGCTGTACGCTGTCATAGGGATTGTTATTGCTGTGGCGTTATCGATCCTCGTGGGCCTGCCCGCGTTTAGTGTTGATTACCCAGATGACATAACGGCAATGGCCGGTATGCTCTCGATTAGCGCTACCCTTGCATCCATAGGGGCTGTGTTCTTTGCTGGCGACGCCATAGCTGGAGAGTTTGAGGGAAAAACGGGTTACATCCTCTTTCTAAGGCCGGTCAGGCGAACAACATTGGTCATCGGAAAATACCTTGCATGTTACGCGGCGGTAGCGCTAATCATCCTGCTTGGATACGGGATCGTGTGCGTCTCCCTCTTGGGGATCTATGGTCAGATTCCAATTGAAGTAGGGACATCATTTGTATTATGCCTTCTTTTTGCTGGTAGCGTCCTCTCCCTAACTTTTTTCTTCAGCTCAATATCCAAGGGGACCATGGGTGCCACAGTCATGACCCTTGCCTTTATAATGCTCATATCCGGCACTATCGATGGAGTTCTCATGATAGCTGATCAGCCAAGCTGGTTCCTTTTATCACGTGCTGGCGACGCTATCATTGTGGTATACCCCGGATTCAAGGCTATAATGATGGCAGGCATGGGGATCGGTATGCCGGCAGGAGCTATCGAGTACGATATAGGTCTATGCGCCGCCGCGATGGCAACCTACCTCGTAATATGCTTCTTTTTAAGCATATTTTTCATGAGGCGCAGGGAAATGCTCTAGCCACAAAACCTTTTGGTTCGACGCGAAACCATGGTGAATAAACATACTAAAAAACTGTGAGTTCAGCTGCATCTTAAGGAAGATCAGATAAGGTTTCTGTCCAACTTCAAAAACTCACCCAAATCTTGTGCAAATTTAGTGCGGGGGATGGGATTTGAACCCACTCATTTATGGAGAAATCGCAAGTCCTTCTATATCTAGTTCCGTTAAGAGAAACTAATGGATTTGGTATAGCTACTTTAAAATGTGTTACGACTTGCCCCTTGTATGATTAGAGGGTTACTGAACCATTCTTTAGTATGAGCTCTTCGTCTATGTGGACTGTTGCTTGCGTCATTGATGCCCACCAATGCCGATTTTCAGATGTTCTATTTTTCCCTCCCTTGTCTTTGTTTCCACCAATTCCTATGGTTACTCCACCGAGCACTTTGTCGTCTTGTGTGAAGCCATGCTTTAATCCAGAGTTAAGGCCCAGCCCAAAGAATCCAAATTTTCGGACGTCGCCTTGTCCTGATTTTATGTAATTTTCGAAAAAGTCTATCCCCTCTTGGGCTCTATATTTTATAACTTTTCCATGTTCAAACCATAACCTTAACCCTTTTGTCCTCTTTCCACCATAAGCTGGGATTTCTGCATCGTATACGACCGTTCCTTCGGCGCTATCTTCATCCGCAGCTACTTCCACAAAACCGGATGGCAGAAACTTTACAGCATACTTTGCGGCATCTTCCCTTGTAACTATGCTATCGCCTATAATTGGTTCTCTTCCAGCTAACTGGAATTTGAGGTTTGTTCCAAAGGGAGTCTGAATGTGCACTTGTCGTCGATTTTTAATGATGTTGGCAAGTTTAGCTGCTTTATCAGCAATCTCCCTTTGGTTCGCCAAACAACCATTAAGCATAACTTGTCGCCATCGTTCATAATCTAAGCCTAAAGCCTTCGCACGCTCTGGTGTTACTAGACAATATTCGATTCCCAACATGCGGACAGAATGCTTCTGGGCGATTTTTCGCCAACTCTCCAAAAACTTATTTGAATCATAAAACCAGACGTTTGCAAGTTCCCGCTTCTCCGGCGGAATTTGATCCCACTTGATAGGGTTCCGTGGACCCAACATAAAAATGAAGGCGTCGGTCTTCTCCAGAGCGGCAGATTGATGGATGGGAAGAGTTTCCAAAAGCTTCTTAGGAGCTTCAAGGAGCGAGCGCGTCCAATAATCCTCTGGCATAAGCGTAACAAACGGATGTGCCCCACGCTTCAGACAAACCAAAGCCAAATCAGAAGCAAGATAAATCGTATGATCCCAACTTTGAATCCAAACATTCTCACCATAACCCACATCTAAACATACATCAACTATTTGGCGTGCAAGTTCCACGTTGCTTTCCATCTAACAAAGCCTCTTACAAAATGAAGCGGATTTTTATATAAATAAATTTGGACGAAATGCATCAACCAACACGTTTCTGTTAGGAGACACTAAAAGAACACGGCTGCGAATATTTTATGGTAGCCCGGGATAGGTTCAAATATAGGTTTAAATTATCAGGGTTAAGACAAAAAATATTTTTGGATGTTTACGAGTAGGTTTCGTATGTCACAGACGCCGATAAACGAAACTAATAGAATCAAAGACTACGCTTTGAAACTAGGTGCCGATCTGGTAGGGGTGGCCAACATCAGTTCTTTGAAAGGAATCAATACATATATTCCCAATTTGTTTGGTTCGTTTCCAAGAGCGATTTCCATCGCTGTCCGCGTTGAGAAGTTTGGGTCAAGCGTTGAGGAGATTAATTCTTCTTTTACAAAACAGATTGAATTGTTAGAGAATATCGCTCTTAGAGTTTCCAATCTCATAGAAGAGAAAGGTTTCAAGACACTTATTATTCATCCAGAAGATCGCATTGATCTGGCTGATGAGAGAGGCTTAATATCGAACAAGGCTGTTGCCAAAGCGGCGGGAATCGGTTGGTTAGGGAAGTCTCTCTTGGTGGTGACGCCTAAGTACGGTCCGAGAGTGAGGCTTGTCAGCATATTTACAGACATGCCGTTAATCCCTGATAAGCCTCTTAAATGCCAATGCAAGGACTGCCAAGTGTGCATAGTTGCTTGTCCTGAAAAAGCCCTTAAGAATGTTGAGTTTGTTGATCATCCAAAGAGCAGAGAAGAAGTTTTAAACTTGTCAAAATGTAAGGGTGAAAGCGGATGCAAGGTTTGTATGCTGGTGTGCCCTCTTGGAATCCGAAGGAGATAGAGCATGCAAGAATTGAGCGATGTCTAACTTGGGTTTGTTGGTAGCACGGGATACGTGACTTATCTCGTTTAAATTTCTCAACCTGTCGAAGTGAGAGCTATGTTCCAATGGCGTAGTGGGAAGATGGACGATCGATAGAGCTTAATAGAGCTTAATTGCTTCGTAAACAAGGGTAGTAAATGTCCTCAACAGTCTCTAAGGTTAATGTTGAAAGGGCAGTGAAACATGTCAGACAACACGGTGAAGAAGTAGAGATTATTCGACTTCAGCATTTTCTGAGAGATATGAATACTTCAGAAGCAGGAAAGATATTGTCTAAGTATCAGCTTTCAAATGGTGGATGGTATTACGAAGACGATCCTACAAAAACCGTGTCCATAGGAGCAAGCAACGTCTGGCTTAGGGTTCTGTTGGAGTTGGAATTAAAGAACGCATCGATCACTAAGCGGACAGTCACATTTCTTATAGAACATCAAGAACCTGACGGTTCATGGTATGAACTGAAAGAGAAACTTGAAAAGTCTCCGCAAGCTTGGTTGAACCCAGACGTCATGGACAACAGACTTTGGTTCACAATCTCGCTAACAGTTTTTCTAATGGCTTCCGGCTTCGAGTCTCACCTTGCCATAAAAAAGAGTAGCAATTACTTATTAAACTGGTGGGATGAGCACAAACAGTTCCGTGTTACATGGTGGCCATACTGTGCCGGCATAGCCTTTTTTGCCAACACGAGAGGAACAGAGTCTGAAGCATTTTCTGTCTGCCACTCCTATACAAAGAAACGTTTAGATCAATATGACGGTTTTCATCTCGGTTGGATATTGGACATGTGCAAACTGGGCAAGCTTCCAGCATCAGACCCCCTTGTTAAAGCTTCTCTAGATCGTTTGGAGCTCTTACAAGGACCCGATGGAGCATGGAGCAGCAAATACGGAAATGCCTACTGCACTCTTTTTGCGTTGAATTCACTGCGACACTATAGACGAATAAACTAGACTTTTTTAGCTTTCAGACATTTTAGAACAGTGTCAGCTACTTTTGCTCTTTCAGGATTCGTCATCCATGTTTTAAGCGTATTTTGGATTTCGGGGTGTCGGCGAGCGAGGTAAAGCAATGCTGAGGCTACTGATCGCCACACATATCGCCTTTTGTCTGTCGCGAGCATCGTTAGTGTTTCTAAACCTTCTTGCCATTTTCTATTACCTCCATAAGATGCAAACGCCATGGCTACGTTCCAGCGTGTGCCTTCATCTTTTCTGTAAGCCCATCTGCGTAAATGTTTCAAAGTAATGTCTGGGTAGCATCGGAGTAAGCCATCGCCTATAGCATAAGGTCCCACGTTCTTCCTAACATAGGCGTTTTTGCCGGAAAGAAGAGGCTCAAGCAGTTGAATAAGAGGTTCCGCCCATTCTTCCTTTCTCAAATTTCCGGCGCTTCGTACTGCAATTGCCACACACCTTTTAAGGTTGGCTGAAGGATTTGAACTCCAGGTTTGCAGTAGTGGAAAGACTTGCTTGAAGTGCTTCTTTAGAAGCTCACCCCAGATTCCATGTGCATATTCACGCACAAGCCAGTGCTCATCATCAGCAAGATTTGCGAGAATTTTCCCAGCTCTGTTCTTGTCTTTTTCCCATAGCCTAAACAGAATAACTGTGGCGTATCTTCGGCTGAATGGGTTTTCGTCGCATGAAAGTTTGGTGGCCCAAAGCCATAACCTATCCTCTTTATCATCCAGAACTTGCAGCAATAACTGCGAGGCTGACCAAGAAGGCTTTCCCCACTTAAGGGAGCACGCTAACCTACTGAATCCATCAACATTATCTTGAGAGATGGCTTCTCGCAAATTATGCTCAATATCAGATGATAGGTAAAGCTTCATGAGGCATTACTGATTAAAGACGCATAGTAAATTTTTCGGCTCAATTTTCCAAGTTAGAACTTCAAAATCAGCAAAAATAATTATATTTTAACCTCATTTCAATAGGTAATTAAAGGTGTTGTCATGGAAAGGAATCTGCAAAGAATTTTGGGTAGTTGGCGCTTCTATCGAAGCCATACGTTAGATTTCCTCGACATTTTAACAGAAGAGGAAATCTGGTATAAATTTCCTCGCCCTGGGCTTGATACTTTCGGGAAACATTTTTTGGAAATGGCAGAAGTGCAAAAGTCCTATATTAAGGCCATAGAAACTGGCAAGATTGATTTTTCAGTGGGAAATTATGACCAGCCTGCGATATACAAGAATAAATCGAAACTTGAGGCACATTTCAAAAACATGGACGACTACATGGGTATGGTTCTAAGAAACATAAAAGATGTCAAGAGGAAAATAGATTGGGGGTTAGAAAAGGAAAACCCAAACATATTGGAACATCTTCAATTTCTAATTCAACATGAGATTCTGCATCATGGGCAGCTAGTCGCTTTTGCTTATCTGTTCAATATACCAATACCAGAAAGCATGGTTAAAGCTTGGGCTTTTCCATTAAACGAAACCCAGAGAATGCGCTTAGAAAGCAAAGGATGAAGAAGTATTGCAAAAAGGAATCCTAGGCCTGTCCGATCCACCAGAAGTTGCAAGTCGGACACAGGAGTGGCATGGAAGCTTAACGACTTTTTCGATCGTAGCTTATTGTCAACAAACTGGTGAGCTGGGTATCGCTGCTTCCACAGCTATCCCCGCAGTGGGAGCAATTAACCCTTTTGCCAAGGCTTATGTAGGAGCAATCGCAACTCAAGCGTGGTCAAATCCTTACCTGGGCATTGATGGATTGAATCTTCTTGAGAAGGGTTTGTCACCGGCAGAAGTGCTGAAGCAATTGCTCAGGGTTGACGCAAGCAGAGAAAAACGCCAGCTTAGCATTGTTGATGCAAATGGTAACGTTGCAGCTTTTACCGGAAAAGAGGTTGAACCAATTAGCGGTCACTATGAAGGGAAAGGCTATGTAGTGGCTGGAAACTTGCTAGTTAACCAGGAAACGATCCGAACAATGGCTGAAGCTTTTAAGAGAACACCGGGTTCACTTGGTGAGAGGCTTCTAGTTGCACTGGAGACTGGTCAAACAGTTGGTGGAGATCGTCGCGGCAAGGTATCAGCTGCCCTTTTAATCGTTAGAGACGAAGAATATCCGTACATTGACCTAAGAGTAGACGAACACAAACAACCTGTGGCTGAGCTAAGACGAATCTTCAATATCTATAGTGCGCTACCTTATCTAGATGACTTGCATCCAAAACGCACATGGCCGAAAGTTAAACGTTGACCTAATGTGAGTTTGTTGGTAGCCAGGAATAGTTCAATGTTCTTCACGTCCGTTTCTCAAAAATATACTAGAAAAATCTCAAGAAATTCTTAGTAGCCCGGGATAGCTTCAAACTCTCGTCAACGAGTTCAAAGTTTGCTATACTCACGTCACATTAGCGCGCATTGACATTCCCATTAGAACTGGAGTGTTTTCCGAATCTTCTCAAGGTTCTCTTTGGCGACGTGTTCCTCCGACAAGAACTCTTCCAACATGTCACAGGGATAATTGTCACAGTGGGCACAAGTTTCTACCTTTCTCTCTTTAGCGCAAGGTCTCATCTTACAGATATTCCGACACCAACCAGAAAGCACATCAGACTTGCAACCTTCACAGGTAACATCCTCCGGTTTGAACTTAATATCAAATTGATCAGACCAGTGTTTTGCTATCCGCTTCTTCTCTTCATAGTCTTTCGCTTGAGTCGCTTTGAGAATCTTACATTCATCACAGCGCAGTCCACAGTAAGCAATCATTTCAGTCATTTTTTTTCACCTCCCTTTGTGTGTTTGTTTTTTTCAGATCGTTGGATCTTTGCTTGATTCAGAAAAGACGCGTAGGTTGCGTGATAGATTGTCTAGAGAATCTGGGTCTGAAAGGTCAAGATTACTTAATTTTTTCAAGGTTTCGCTTGGCAAATGGCTAATTTGCTGTTCTTTTAGAAGAAGTTCAGTCTCGTTTTGGGAAAATTCTTCTTTTTCCACAATCCAGTTCATGAAACGCTTGTCTCCGGGGCATACTCTCTGGCAGTGAAGACAGCCGTATAGGCAATTGTGCCATGATGGGTTGATCCAGCTTGGAAATGGAATGTTACCTTTTCTTTCATTGAGAAATGAAATGCACCGTTCAGCGTGGAGCAGAAATCGGTCGGAAGAGATTGCGCCCGTGGGACAAGATCGTAGGCAAGCCTGACATTTTTCACATTTTTCCATCATACGTGCTTCTCGCCATGCATCTCTTCGGCAGGGTAGGTCGGAGTAAAAGGCTGCGAGTTGGAAGAAGCTTCCCATACCTGAGATATAGGTAATGTTGTTTCTTCCATATTCAGCCAATCCGCTTCGAACGGCTAGTATTTTCAGAGGCAATGCGGTTCTGGCTATTTTGTATCCTTTTTCCTTCAAGATTTCGGTCAAGAAGTCTGCAATGCGATTGGTCGTTTGTTGATAGGCAACGTAAGTTGGCGGAAGGATGAGCGCTTTTCTTTTGCCTTTGAATGTGAAAGTGGCTTGGGCTTGTGGGCGAGGGACAGCAACTACGATTATGGATTTTGCATCTGGCAGAGTTTCAGGAACTTCGAACTTGAAGAAGGTGAGGCGTGACTGGTAAAATTCTTCGTCGAATAATCCTTGATTGAAACGTTCTTTGATTTCTTTCTGTAATTCGGGAAGATGTTGGATAGACACGATGCGTCCTTGATAGCCATGTTCTGCTAAATGGCGTAACAGTTCTTCGGCATACGTGTCAACAGATGTGATTCCCTTTTCTGCACACATTATTTTAACCACCTTAATGGCTTATGCAGGTTAGATGTGAACGTTATTTATAAGCTTTATAGCCTACAACGACATAATTAGATGGTTAGATGAAACATGACAGGAGCAGATCTACGTAACCTGAAACTGATAGGTGGATGGCTTTGCCTCGATTTTATTAACACTGTAGACTGCCGGAACAGTGACCATGCACACGAGGTTCTCTCTACATACCAAAATCTCGTCTCATGGAGTCAATATGCCAATATCTTAACTGAGGATGAAGCTAGAGACCTGCTCCGAGAAGCAGTTCTTCACCCTACAGACGCAAAAATGACCCTTGAAAGAGCTATCACGATAAGAGAATCCCTTTACCGGATATTTTCTGCGATTGCCAATCATCGTCAACCAAACGCGATCGACGTAGACACGCTGAACAAGGAAATGTCTATAGCAATGGCGCAAATGCGCCTCAAGCCAGCAGGTGCTAGAAACCCTTGGGCATACACTTTCGAAGACAAGAAACTCGATCAGATGCTTTGGCCGGTCATTCATTCAGCGACTGAACTGCTAACCTCTGACAAGCTGGACAGAGTCTGCGAGTGCCAAGGAGAGAACTGCGGCTGGTTGTTTCTAGATATGAGTCGGAATCGCAGTCGCAAGTGGTGCGACATGAAAGAATGTGGTAATCGAGCCAAGGCTCAACGACATTATCGAATGACGCGTGGCAAACGCTCTCGATAGACCACACGCAGTATGGCACCTTTCTGCACTTTAAGTTTGGAAATTCTCTATTTTGTTGCGATTTGATAGCAATTTCTATCGGTTCAATAGCGAAAATACGCAAGATTTGCGAGTATTCTGAGGGTTTGAGATGGTAGCCCACGAGAGGTTTGAACTCCCGTTTGAGTGTAGAGAAATTCGCGAGGTCATACTCGTTGGACTTTTATTCTCTTTCAAGGTTATCGTAGCGAAACTGTGAAAACAATCCTATATGCGTGGCTTTCTATGTTTTTGAAAAATTTTGTTATGAATATACATAGTCTGAATGCTTACGGTTAACTCCGATTAACAGAACATTTTTAACATGGTGCTGGAGCCGCCTCTTCTGGTCTACGCTGAGAAGTGAAAAGCCAATTTTAAGCCCATAAAAGTTCACATGAAAAATCCGCCTGGCTGCATGTAAACGTGAAATTCGCCGTTTTTTGAGCTTGAATTTTCACTTTGAAGCGATTCTAAGCCAATTATAAAAAATTGGCCTAAGTTATACCGAGGTAAGGTGAAAATGGCAAAAATAAAATTAAAACTCCTAAAAACATACTCCAAACTAAAGAAGGCTTTATTATAACAGTCCAGCAAGCCTTAGCAAAGATTCGCAGCCTTAGAAAGTGGAAAGCAAGAGACCCAGAGTTTTTCGAGTTAAACGGACTTTGGCACGACCTTCTACAACTCTACCAGTTCATAGAACAAGCCAAAAAATGGAACGGAGAGAAAACCGAAATCGGAATTATAAGCGAAGCCCAAAACAAACTGCTCAACTGCAAAATCGAAAGGGTCGCGCCTGACACCTATCCCTGCGGAGTATTAATCCGAGCGTTGGAGGAAGCATAAATGAACGAGGTTTTAATGGAGTATTGCCCCATCTGCAAGCGTTATTTTCCCGTGAAAAAATTCCGTAAACACATGGCAAAACATAAAGGACGTGAAAAACATGTTGACGTATAAGGTTTTTTGGAACTCTGTAAACGAAAAACCAAAGGGCGAATGGATTGAAATCTTCGCCAGCGATTGGTTCAAGGAATATTGGGGGTTCTACGCTTACATAAGCCTTGACAGCTACGAGAAAGACATAGAAGCAATAAACGACCTAATTCATCACTTGAATTGGAGAGATGGAGACGTTTATCTTGAACTTATAAACCATAGTGATGGCCTAAAAGACTTCTACCATTGGCTGTACGAAAAGGGATACTTCACACACCACAACGCCCTAGACCCAGAAAACTGGCAAAAATGGTTCGGTGACAAAAAGTGAAAGCCGAGCAGCCTAAGCTCTGCCCCGACTGCCCCCTTATTTCTTTGCTACCAATAATCATGGCTAAAAGAGTCTGCTATACACATGAGAAGGAGCAGCTCACACCATACAAGATTTGCCAGCTGCTAAGAGCCTTATGGAATAAACACCCTTACGTAACGCTTGAGGGCTGCCCATACTTTAGCGCCTCAGAAAACATGGAGAGATATTTACGTGCCAAAGCCTCAGCGGAAAACAGGTAAATTCTGGCCACGCGTTAGAGCGATGATCTGGGAGAAAGCCCAGCAACTCTATCAAGAAGAGCAAGCAAAAACTATGAGCGCGCGGATTTTAAGGGGTTGACAGCAACCCGTAAGGAACTGCGGGAAGGCGGCTACTTCTATTTGGCTAAACTAATCGTGTTGCGAAATCTTTGGCTGGAAAATAAAGGCTTGCCAACCGTGGAGGAGGAAGCTGTGCATGGGAAAATGTAAAGTCTGCGGTCACCGGGGCGTATATTTTAAACACAGCTTCTTCTGCCCAGTTTTGGACAAGAAAAACCCGCACATAACGTTCGAGGAGGAGCTAACGGACCCGTGCGATTGCGAATACTGCAGAAAACATCGTGGAACAAAAGTGAGACGTAAAACGCAGACCCGCCGGCTACTGGGCAAATCTGCAAATTATTCGGTGTGGCGAGTTTACGCCATCAGAGATAGGTGGTTTTCGAAACCACAAGGCCACATTTTGATAACTCGCAAGTTTAGGCAGAACCTGGGAGACATAAACTGTGAAGACGTAAAGAAGGAAGGGTACAACAGCCTGCAAGAGTTTAGTAGGGCATGGGAAGAAGTCAACGGACATGGAAGCTGGGACCCTCAGCAAATTATAACAGCTTATGAGTTTAAATTATTGAAGGAAGTGAGAAGGTGAAAAAGAGAAACATGTATCTTTTATCGGTTAAGCAGTGGAATCCGTGGGTAGGCTGTAATCATCAATGCATCTATTGTGAATCGTCCTTTCAAAATCAACTAAAAAGATGGGAAAACAAAAATGCAAGCTATGCTATGAGTACAAGCCACACGCTCATCCAGAAAGGCTGAGCCAACCTCTGCCTAACACGAGCTATATGCAATTCATCTTTACAGTCGCGAGTGGAGACATAACCTTCTGCTCAACAGATTACATGGAAAAAAGCCCCAGTTTTCGCGCGCTAAGTAAAGAAAGCTAACATGGAAAGGTTTGCAAGGTTAATTAAAGACTGCATGCGTGCATGTTCCTACTTGAACGGGCTTAGACGGTTTCGTCACTCATGCCTGAAGAGAAGCTTAAAGCAATGGAAGAACAGAAAATGCAGATATCAAAAGTCGCTAAAAAAGAAATCGACACTGGACAGGTTTGGTCGTGCCCCATCTGCGGCAAACAACACCGTTTATTACATGTAGAAACAGAAAAAGCTGTTAGACACGCGTTACGAAAGCCATAGTTACAGTTGAAGTTTTGTCAAGACTTCCTCTGGCATGAACTCTTGACGTGACCTCACCGAGGCTTCTTCCACGTAGAGTTGAATCGCATACTTGAGCGCGTCCTCGTTCATCGGAATGTACTCCAAATTAGATTGGAAATAGTTTAGAAGCGAAGCTGAACACGCGAAGCGCATGGCTCTATCTTCTAAACGAGCGGAAAAAGTCACAAATTCTCTTGGAATCTGCTCCAAAATGGCGTTGCGTGCCTTCTCGATAATCTCGTAGGTTTTAGGTGTAATGAGTACCGGTTTTGGAGGGAAACGAGCTCTAACTAGTGGATGTCGAGTTTCAATGGCATAGACAAGCGTGAGGTGATCTCGAATCTTTTTTGCTCCCTTTTCAATGTCGATTTCGCCAAAAGCTAATCTCATCTGACTCTGAGCTATTTCAATGAAGCGCTGTTTAGTGAGCCTGTGCAGCCTGCATAGCATGCGGTCCTCTATGGCGTTAAAGTTTGGATCTTGAACCGTAACCTCATAGCCCCTCCCAAAGGTACCCACGTTATAGTTGACGCTGAAAAAGCTGCTGAATTTGTAGGGCCCTATAACTTCGCGATACAGCTCATGCTTGATTTCGCCGCGTTCCATGGCTAACTTTAAAGGCTCAACCATGCCCCTATACTTGAACCAATCGTTAAACTCGGGGACAATGAAGTTGAAAACCCGACCCACATACGCCTGGCCGATCCTAATGAAACGCGCCGGAGTCATGCCACCAACATAACGGTTAGGACCGGGGATGCCGTGGGGAAAAATCTTAGCGTCTGGTTTACCCAGTATCATGTCTCTCGTAGAGAAGCTCTTACCCGTTCCCGTTTCACCAAACAACGATAGATTCCAGCCAGTGCGCATACCTGTTTTTCCGCGTCCATGAATGATTTCTACATCAGCCAAGCTGTATTGCTGAGTTATGCTGAGGATGCTGTCAAAGTAAAGAACAGGACCAAACAGTTTCCTTAGATAATCAGCCAAGGTGGTTACTGAGAAAGTTTTTCCGAATTTGATCGTGGCATCAAGACGGTTCTTTAACAAATCGCTCAGATACTGATTGAGTTCATTTTCCATTTTTTCGATTTCTTGTCTTTCCAAAGCGACATAATCAACTTCCCCCTCTTCAACTGGAACAGTCTTTGGTGAAACGACTTCTCGGGCGGTTGGTATTCGTTCAGGAGAGGCCATGCCTAACTCTAACTGAACTAAGGGAGAAACTTCCTCCCAAATCTTCCACTCTTTGTAGCCATTCCCTTGGTAGGAAATGGCAACTATCTTCAATCTTTCAAGGTCAGCCACAATGGGTGCCGGGTCTATGCCATGTCTCAGGTTGGCGGCTATATCCCTGAAACCACAGCCTTTTCCAGTCTCAAGAAGAGCTTTTAAGACGGCCAAGCCATTTTTTCCATATTTCTTCCTTATCTGGCGAACGTTACTTTTGATCGTTTCCCACGAACCTTCGAGTGACAAGGCCCCATCTTCAAATGTGTAGCATTTACCTCTAAAAACAACCCATCTGCGAGGCTTTCGCAAGTCAAAAATCTCTTTAAGTTGAGCGTCGCTGATTGCAGACGCGATTTCAAAAGCAGCTTGCTCCTCATCGATTCTCCAAGCATTTTCGAAGCGCTCGAAATATGGGATGGCGAGCCTCCTGCCTATCTCGAACAGTTGATGACGTGGAAAGGCGCGTTTCAGAAGAATTTTTCTTTCAACAACTTTGTCTTCGACGGTCACCCAAACCCTTCCTAGACATATACTTTAATGAGGGCGTTCACTTCTTTTTGTCCTATCAAACCCTCAGCCTTCAGCTCCTCCAAGCCTTTAATCAATGTGTCCCTAAACATATGCCCAACTAAAATGTTGGCTGAAGCTGCCGCTTGGCGTAAGGCCTCCCTGAAGGCTTTGTCTGACTTTGTCTTCTTTTTTAAGGCAAAATCGAGCATTTTGCTCAGAACCTTGGATCTTGGCTGTAGGAAAAGTTTTACTCCCAAGGCTGGTCTAAAACCTATCAAGGTTTTTTTGAAAGTTTCTACAATACCCTTCGAGCTCGTAACCCTAAAGGGCGGAAAGATTTGAAGCTGAGTTTTCTTTCCAGTTTGATAACCGACAAGGTAGAAAGGCAAACAGAGGAGGGAGGCATCCTCCATCTGCCATGGTATTGCCAGTTCTTTCAGTTCTTTTTCTCTCTTTCGTTTTCTATTTATGAGCTCTTCAATCTGATCTACAATTTGGCTAGTTGCAAGCTTAAACGCTTCTATCTCCTTTTGTTTAGATTCAACATTTTTATCGCGTTGAACCTCAAGGCTGGTGATTTCATTTTTCTCCTGATCGATTAGCTCTTGATAACTGTGCCGCAATTTTTCAACGTCGGCTTCGTTTTGCCTGCGGGTTTTTTCAATGAACTCCGTGAGATCACTTATCCTCTTTTTCACTTCACGGATTCTATTTTCGCAAACTCGAATCCTGTGTTCCCAACGGGTTAAGCCTATTTTGTCATGTTTCCGCTTACGCTCGCCGCGTCTTCTATCGAAATCAGCTTTCTGGAGTTCCAGTCTTTGTAGTTCACGTTCACGCCTCTCTCTTTCCCTCTCCTTTGCCTTCAGTTTGTTTTCAATAGTTCTGTTCATCTTAGCTATTTCGGCGTCTCGTTCTTTCTGCAGTTGATCCACTTTCCTCTCTACGGCAGGTCGCAGCTCTGATATTTTATCATCGTATGCTTCACGTGTTAATTCGATCTCCTTGAGGACCATTTGTTCATGAAAACTTGTGGTCTCCTTTAGAAGGTCTCTGACGTATTCCAGACTGCTTATCTCCGACTGAATCTGTTTGTGAAGATGCGACACTTGCCTGGCGCGGTCAACAGCTACTTGAGCGTCCAGTTTGGGCGAGGTTAAAACCACCGCGAGGCTTTCCCCTGATTGCATGGAGGCGGTTTCTCTCACATATTCAAAAACAGCAGATAACAATTCCTTGCCCGAAATTAAAGCGTCAACTTTAACTTCAACGCTTTTGACAAAGTCGATAAACGTTTTCTTATGTTTCTCGAGGGAAACCCAGAACTGTTCTCGAACTGATGCACCACGCTCAACATCGTCAATGAAAGATGTAACGTTAGGTAACGCTTGGCACGTGATGGTGGTTGAAAGAACATCCAAACCATCTATGATCACGGAGCCATTTTCCCAAGGAACAGCCCACAAAGGATATTGCAGTTTAGATACAAACGCTGTTTTCTTGGCCGCGGTCTCGAAGAAACGAGGTTTCCTTCGTTCCGCCTCCGTCCAAAGCAGGACCGTGGCAACTTCCATGTTTGGAGTGAAGACTTTATCTCCCTCTTTAGCTGGAAACACAAAGGGCAGAATGGTTGTGGGCATAACTCTGCTTCCACACTTAAATCTATTGAGGTTTCGGTTATTAATAAAAACATACATCGGCTAAAGCCGTTAGAGGCAGAATCTGAACCTAAAAATTCACATGGCAACCATTTTTAACCAATTCAATTCGCATGCATGCATGATCACGGCAGCCAGTCTACCCTCTTTCTTCTTGCTACTGTCCTTCTGTGGATGTCGCTTAATATTCTAACCGTCTTCATTCCTCCATCCAGCCTTTCAGGTAGCGTCAACCGAACCGACTTATAATAAGCTTAAAAACTTTAATAAACCTTGCACGAAACGGCTCTTGTCGTGGTCCCAGGATGGGCGGAAAAAAAGCCTCGCTTTTACATTTCTTTATTTTTCCCAGTTCCGGCTGGTATACTTGGCCTTGTTGGATCAGGCGCCATATGGCCGTTTCGATTGCTGGTTTTTCGATGCCTGTCTCTTCAGCAGCTTGGTCCCTCCTCAGCAATGCTTGTGGCCACGAGAACGTTGCGCGCGCTACTTCGCCATGACCGCTGGCATTTCAACAAATTGTGTTCCAGCCAAGGGTAGAGTATCTCAAGTTTGATTTCTCTTGGAATAGAAAACGACGTTATTTTGAATAAGATTCCTGAGATTAACAGTACTCGGCTAGTACATGGATTACTATTTTGAGATCTTCGTCTCCCACTGTCCTTTCAGGATTTCTGTCCAAATGCTGAATCTCTTTTGCAATTGCAGGATAACCTTTTTCCGTGAGGTAATGACTCAAGCCTCTTGCAAAATTCTCAAACATTTGTATTTTACGCTTTATTGGACCAAAATCAAAAATCAATTGTCTTGGCGGTCGCGCCCATCTTCGAAGAAAACAGTTCTCACCGATGAAGAGAATCCTGGACAATCCTGCTTCGTACTTGACATGTTCAGATTCGACGATTAAACCAAAGTCGCTTTCTCCTTGCACTGCGTCTCGAGGAAGGTATGGCCAAACCCGCACTTTCCTATCATTGATCTCTTCGAACTTTCGGCAAAACTCTTCCAGGCTGGATGCTTCAAACTTCTTCCTTTCGCATTCCTTGTACCTTGCAGTGACATGGCAAGAACTCATCATTTCACCTAACGATTTACGTGAACCAATCCATTTGAAGCGGCATTCATTGCACTCATAGTTTACTATTTCCCGATTGAAACCCCAGACACCAATGTCTTCTGAACGGCATTTCGGACATACTTCGTCTTTTCTCATGTCATCCCCCCTCATCGTCTCGTCTCATTCTAGACATTCTTGGCGTCAATAGCGTATGGCGTATCGCTCATGCAAGGGCTTTCCTCTTCAATGTTAAATGTATTACGTCTGATTCTACAATCGTATATTCACCAGCCAGCTCGCCTGACAACATTCTCGTTTCACTTGTCCGGTTCTTGAAGACTGAAGTTACAGACGGTCTCTCCGCCTTTTCCAAGAATCTCCTAATGGCTTTTGGAATTTGCTCAGCTCTTAATGCGAATAGGCCTTCTCCGGCTCTTTCCTTAGCCAGCACATCAGCGTAGTTGCGAACTATGGAACGTGAGAAGGCTTTCCATGAGTCCGGGTGATCAAGCATTTCCAGTCCAAGCACGCCGTGGGAATCGATGATGACGGCTCCTACTTGATTGTCAAGGTCTGCTGGAATATTAGAAAGCAACTTGTCAACTTCTCGATTAAACTGTGTCATCTCATCAAGGTTTGCAACAAGATCATCCCTAACCATCGATATACCTCCTCGCGCTTCAGAGTGGCCTGTTGACACAGGCGCCGCCACATAGCCGCATTGCATGCACACAAGCTCAGCCTCATAATTCTGCAGAAGTCTAGAGGAACCACACCTTGGACAATGCGTCGCCCTCGCTCGAAAGCCTCTAACGGTAGTAGCCTTCCAAACCCTCGCTTGACTCTTAGACGAAGATATCAAAACATCCTCAACTCTCCTCGGAACTACGCCTGACGACAACTCTAAACCATAACGAGACGCAATCGGATGGGTGGCATGCACACAGAAAACCTCAACTACATTCTCCCTGTCAGGCTCCAAGACCACACCCATGCTGTTCGTCCTTGACTGAGTGCCTTGCCCCTTGAAGACCGTTCCAGCCCGCACAAATACAGGTTTCCCGATGCCTTTCAAAGTGACATTAACCGCGTTTATTCGACCAGAATCTTTGACAACAATCTTGTCTTCTGAGACTTCTTGAAGCACCAAATAGCTTCGATCCCTATCAAACCTCCTCAGAATGGGAACAACTGCTGAAAGACTCTCCGAGGTCAGCTGCCATGGCTCACCGAACTCGTACCTTTCGCCCCCTATAAGCTCACGAATCAGATCCGCCCCAGCGGTCCCTCTTACGTTCACATTTTCTATCTCCAAATTTCGGTCTGCCTCATTTTCTGCTTTACGCAGAAATCCAAACAATCTCATATTTTTCCTCCTTTTTGCTTACCGTTGCCTAGTTCTGGCTTATCCACGCGCACCACGAGGAGGCACTAGGCTTGGCGGGCAAGGAAAGGTCCATAGAGCTGTCTTCAAATTGTGTAGAGTTAGTAAAGCAACATCGTCATCCATCATTTTCAAAACGATGGAAATCACGATGTTCGGAATGACTCTTCTACTCATGGCTGAAACCAATTTTTTTGTTTCGTCCTTGATAATTTTTTCTATTGCATGTTCTTCTTCAAAGCTGCTACGTCCATAATTGATTATCCCATAACTGGGAATAGAAACACTAGCGTTAACGGTAGAAACCGTTTTGATGACCCCGTGACTTGGAATCACGCGTATAGTGGCAACGTTAACGGCAGAAACCACCGTTCCCAATGCAACGCCTATTAAAATCAAAACAGCAAGAATCCACTTCCATATCAGCAACTAAGGTTTCCCCCGTCAGATATTTCAGCGAACAGCCACAAGAGGAGTTTGCCCATCTGCTTGCCGAATTCTGTGATTACCCAGCGCTTCTTTTTCGCATCCATATTCTCGTGTTTGGCTAAGCCGTTGTCTTCAATCTCTATCATTCTCGCCCTAAACGTCCCATCAGGAAGCGTTAACCCCAACTTTTTCATGAACTCCTTAGCCTCCCTCCACCGTCCCTTACCCAGCAATAAGAGAAATATGCAGTCTATGGCGTGGTCTTTCTCAAGCATGGCCTTTATAGCTGAAAGCCTCTCCCCAATTAGGATTTGGATAACTTTTTCATCCATTTGTTTTTCGTCTCTTTCCCCCAAATTTTCCAGCTCCATCTCTCTTCTATCGTGTTGCTGGCGATATATATCTCAATACATCATATATAAGTCTTCCGCTTCCACGGTATATTAGGGTACGAAAAGAGACCAGCATTTTTTCTCCCTACCCGGCATGTACAAATATTATAAAGGCACATACAAAATGTCAAGGGGATGGCTTTTTAGAGAACCTCGTATGAAGTTTGTGAATCACAACTAAAGAAACTTTATATGTCTTCTACAACTTAGAACAACGTAGGGTATGACGGTGGCAAGGAAAGTCAAAACGAGCATAGCGTTAGATGAGGACCTACTTGTCTGGATGGATCAGATGATAGAAAGAAAACGTTTCGCAAACAGAACTCACGCAATCGAATACGCACTGCAAAGATTGAGGGAGCAAGAAAAGGAAGAATTGCATATTATATATGCTGACGAAATAGCGAATGAACGCTAGTCTTAAACAATGAGAAAGATGAGAGCCTGGTTTTATAGTTGTTTTACTTGAGTTAACATTCTCGCACGCGTCCGTCAGACTTAAGCTAAGGTCATGGTACCTTCTAGAATCTCTTTTTCCGGGATGTTTAACTGTTTAGTGAGCCATGCTTTTAGAAATGAAGTTTGGTTTGGGAGATCGCCACTGTAAGTTATGATTTGATTGCTTTTTAATGCAACCACTTGGTATGTTTTCTCTGCCTCCTTGTAAAGAAAGGATAACCTTTGTGGTTGGTGGGCCAAAGCTTTGAAGTCCTCCCACAGCTTACACCTCAAGACCACAGGTGGCCCTCGCACCTCAATAGTTTCGCGTCTCTCTTCTATTTCAGGAGTTACCAAGCGTGTTATTTGAGGAATCAGGTTTGCCAACTTTTCAGCGTCGGCTCTCAGGTCGTTTACAAAACGGTCAAACTCTTTCTCCTCTGTTTTCAAAAAATCTATCAGGACAATTAAGGCGTCTGCAGGCTCGTGCGAGGTCCTCAGCTCTTCAGCACGGGTTCTCAAGCCCTTTAGGAGACGGTCAAATTTCTCCTTGTCTTCTTCTAAATCATCTATTGCGTAAACTAAGGTCTTGACAGCCTCCTTGAGCTTCTTTGTAAGCTCATCAAAATCTAGTAAACTTTTGTCAGTCATGGCTTCTCCCTTCTCCTCGATGACTAATGTGTCTTCGCGATAAATATTTCTTATATCTGACTAGAAGGTTCTCGAGGATGTTTATTATGAGCGAAGCTGACAGTAGGGGCAGATTTTTAACACAAGCTCAGGGTGCAATAAACTCCCGCAAAAATTACAATAGTTAGAATCAAAAGGAACACGTCTCCCACATCTTGGACAAATCAAGCATCGCTTAAGCAGAGGAACGGAAACAAGAATCCAAAACCCAACACTCAAGTGATGCGCCTGCTTTCAATAAAGGATTCTCCCTTGCATTTCTTTTCTAATCTGCCAATAAAATCATATCGTATGTTAAGTTAAAAGTCCATTTTTTTATTCAAGGTAAGAAGTGAAGATTTAATTTAAGATCTTCGCCAGATGTTGTATGGGCACTGCTTCCAGCAGTAACTGCCACCCTCAAAAACGCAGTTCCTACACTCAGGCCTATCAAAAGCCTAGCTTCTTCGCCACTACCTTCAAAATTAGCCTTTTTAGGCTTAGAGAAGTATTAGAAAAAAGGGTTGGGTTCGAATTGCGGAAATCAATAGTTTTTGCCGAATTCTCTTGCTAAAAGGACAAAGTCTAGAACGTTTATGAAGCCATCCCTATTAAAATGAGGCCTTCAATGCTGATTTTGCCGTCTAGTTCAAGTCTTCTGAAGACCACCATGCTCTCTTCAGCAAAAACTCTGAAGCAGAAAATCACCAGCTTTGGATAGACGAAAGGGGTCAGGAATACTCAATCCTTTTTACTGACGGCTTTAGCCATTTGCTCAGGCAAAGCGTCCAGTTTTTGACCTATTGCTTTTGCGTATTCACTAAACACGCCAAACCTATTTACCATCTCACCGAATTTGTCATCTATTCCTCTTAATGTTTCTTGGATGCCGCTCAGCGCACCCAGGCTCTTCTCTATACCCTCTATCCTTGATATTCCTTTGTAAATCTGTTCCATTAAAGAGGCGCTTACGTGGTAAGCCCAGTCAGGTTCAATTCCCTCATATGGCTCAGGCTTGGTAACAATATAAGTTTCATCATTTTTAATTGGCCTGATGTCTTCTTTTTCAACATACTCCCAAAAACGCTGAATGCCCTCATCACTACCACTAGCTATCACCTCAACCTTATTCTCTTCATACAAATTCCTGGTGGCAACTTTCAAATCGTAAGCCGCACCAAGAGTCACAAGGGAAGGCCTTAAACCAACGTCTATAACCTTCCCGTCACCCTTAATGTAAAACTTCTTGATAGGCATCCCATATTTCTCCAGCTATGACTCATTTGTAGTGATGATTTGTCGCTGAAGAGATATAAAAATTGTTATAGAACAACAATGCATAACCTGCATCCCAAGCAGAGCCGGACGGCTTCTGCTATGTCTGGAAATTCCTTCCGGATAAGTAGACGTATTTTGCGATAGGCTTCATTTGTCTCTCGGCTCAACTGAGCACCTTTAAAATTTGTTCGATTTTCTCTTTTTTGGCTTGCAAGTGGTCGAGTTTTGTGAAGTCTTCGAGGGTTTCTGTTTCGCTCAGCTCTCCTTTGTTTATTTTTCCATCTAACTCGTTAAGTGATGTTACGCCATACCTGTTGTATACTATGATTATTTCAGCGTTTGTGCGTCTTAACTCTGATTCGAGGTAGGCTTTGACGCCGTTTTTGATTAGCTCCTCCTTCTTTAGGCCAAGGGTTTCTGCGATGGCTTCCACGCTTACAGTCATTTATAACACCCTAATTGACATTATGCCTCCGAGGGTTTTAAGCTTAACGAGCGGCCATATGTTGGAGTAAGTTACGTATAGCCGGCTTCTTTAAAAGAAGCGGTTTTTCCAGCATCAGCCTTTCCACCTACCCTTTGTTCGTCATTAAACTCCCTTGGTTTTGACTCCCTATATTTTTTTCTTTTTTTAGCCAGAATCTCTTCTCTGTGGGTGTGCTGTTCTCTGTATTTCTTACCATAAGCTGAGCGTTCATCTCTATGCCTTTGACGGTACTCTCTACGAAGCCCTTTCAGAGCTTAGGCTACCACCCAACAAAAACAGAGGGAAGAACAAGCCAGCGGTGAAAAAGCAGCTTCCACCTACACACACCCATGGTCCAAAAGAGGAGTAAAACTAAGCCTACACAAAGACGTATGGAAACAGCCACCGCCAATCTTCAAACACAAGGCAACAAACAAAGGAAAAGACGTAGAGCAAGAACTAGAAGAAATCCAACAGAATACAGACAAATCAGACAAACAAACCCAAACTAAGCGCGGTAATCAAACCTGATATTAGAATTACATCTCCTTCTTTAATTCCAATCCTCCAAAAAGTTACTTTTCCACCGACCTCACTTCAATCCTGAAATATTCCCTTGTTCCAGCATCGCCCAAACGCAGCAACTCATCAGCAAAAGCTTCAATTGCATCGTCAACGTCAGGCTTTTTAGGCCAGAAATCCACAATCTCGAAGGGCTTCAACATCATGATGCTAACACGGTACTTCTTAAGACCCTTCGCTTTTCGCTCAGTCATTCCTTCCCCCGCCTCCCCCTCACTCCTACAATAACCACCCATACCACATCAAAACGCTATTAAAACTTCCGAAAAAATCTTCCATAACCAACACACGCATATTATTCCATCATCGCCTCCGCCAAATATTATATGGGCACTGGTTCCAGCAGTAGCTGCCACCCTTAAAAACACAGTTCCTACACTCAAGTCTATCAAAAAGCCTCGACTGGACCAACCACCGGAAAATGATTGAGCAGCCGCACGCGCACGGCTTCTTCGGTGTAGTCGAGTTTATAAATCATTTCGTCTTTCTTTAATTCGGTGGTTTCGGTGTCCAAACCTAGCTGCGAGGAACTCCTTAAAGCTGAGCTGGAGAATTTTGAGAGCAAACGTGAAGAACTTGTAAAAAGGCATTACGGAAAGTTCGTGACGATCTACAAGGGAAAGGTTGTCGCCGTAGGCGACACATACGACGAATCAGCCAGCAGGGCAAAGGAGAAAATCGGCGAGAACCCCTGCGTGACAAGGAAAGCCGTCCCCAAGGAGCAAGAAGAACCCTTCTTTATTCTGTAACATTCCCTTAGGTGACCGTCTTGACCGTCTTCAACTACATCAACGGTACTCCTGTCGCCAAATTCACGATCAGGGGCCCCGAAGGGGAGAAAGAGGTCACCGCTACAGTTGACTCTGGCGCCTCGAAATCGTTGATACCGACGTCCATGGCTACCGATCTTGGACTCAAGTTGAAGGAAGTGGTTGACGCCATCGGCGTTTGCCCAGCACCCGTTAAGGTGAACGTTTACAAAAAATTGCCCAAGAAAGCTACTGGCTTCAGCCATGTAGATGAATTGGGGCCTAATACTTATTAATAACTTATAATAAACTATTAATAGATAACACATGACAAAGAAGCTGATACTTGATATAAACGATGGTTTGTGGGAGAAATTTAAGGCGAAAGTCCCTAAATCGAAAACGTTGAACGAGGCAGTTGTTGAATTGATAAAGAAAGAAGTTGAACAAAATGAAGGCTCAAAAAACCGTGAAGGCTAAACTGTTTGCTTTAACAAAAGTTAAAGAACAAAAGATTAGCCAAGAGTATTGGAATTTTCAGAAGACTCTTCACGGCGAAGATGTTCCTTTATATTCCGCCACCAAACAGCAAGCTAAGAGAAAGAAGAAATGGAGAGGCGACAAAGAATATCCACTTGTTCTTCGCAGAGACTGTTTCAAAGTGAAAGATTTAGGTTTGAAACTTGCGAGGTGGTGGGCTAAAGTTCCAGTTTTTGGTGGAAGCATATGGTGTCCAATTCAGCTTCCATACACGCAAGAACCATTATTGAAAGAGGATGTTCGGGAAACCAAAATTGTTAGACGAAAGCATGAATGGTTCTTGCATATCACGGTTCAACAAACAGTTGAGTTGAACGTTCCTTCCACTTCTATCATCGCCGTGGATTTTGGGGAGCGCCACATCGCTACTTCTGTGGAGTATGTGAATGGGAAAATACAATACCCCAAATTCTACGGAACAGAAGTGAGGGGAATACGCAGGCATTATGCGTGGCTACGAAAACGGTTAGGCAACAAGAAAGCGTTGAAAACCATTAAGAAGATCGGCCGTAAAGAGCACAGGAAAGTGAACGCTGTTCTACACAACATTTCCAGAGCAATAGTTAACCGAGCAAAAGAGCTGAACGCTGTGATTCTGCTTGGAAGCCCCAATGGAGAATCCATGCGGAGAAACTCTAAAGGAAAACGTTTCAGACGTATAGTATATTCAATGCCATACTACCGATTAGCCCGATTCATAGAATACAAAGCCTTCAGCGAAGGCGTCTATGTGGTTCATGCTAACGAAGACTACACAAGCAAAACATGTAGCAAATGCGGAGAAATAGCGAAAAGACCGAGACAAGACGTAATCATATGTCCGCACGGACACAGGCTTAACGCAGACATCAACGCTTGCCGAAACTTGATTAAGAGGTTCATCGACCATTGGTTGGTGAACGGGGCTGTTTTGACACCGCCCGTGAACTCCGTCTCTGATTTAATGATGAAAATGAACGGAGAATCTACCGACTTCAGTCGTGTAGAGTGTCAAATCGGCAACCGATCCCTGACATCCACCGCCCACGTGTTATCAGATGTCATCTATTTTTGACATGCGCTTAGGCTTCTGTAACAGTGACCTTTTGGATACTTCTTCCAACGGGCAATGTGCTCTTCCTTTAACATTCTCTGTCTCCTCGATTTTAGTTAGACCGCGTCTTTTTAAATGCCAGTTCCGTTATTCTTGTAATGGTTTTAAACTCGTAAACAGTCACTATCAAGTTCGGATCCCAGCTTCCCATACACAAACAAAAGCCTACCTGTTTTGGAAAAACAGCGCTCTTAATTAGCCTACAAAAATGTTTACAACAAGCCCTAAAATCTTGTCCCTCATACCTAACATAGTTTTCACGGTTTCCCTTCCCTTCTCAGTTAGCGTGTACACCCGTTTCCTCTGGGCCGATTCTCCTTTGATTAGACCGTCTCTTTCAAGATGATACAGACATGAGTAAACCGTACCCGAGCTGATAAGCATATCAAACCGTTTGTGAATGTAGGAAATGATATCATAACCGCTAAACGAACCGTTCCTCAACTTCAACAAAATCAATACGTCCAGAAAATTCGTGACAACCCTCCTATGCATTTTCATCAAAATCTCAGATTGCATATAAGCACCTCTAGAAGTTACTTCTAGAAGTTATCTCCATAAAGGCTTTTCGCTTTTCATCTATAAATATAGATTTTGGGTGAAAAACTGAAAAAGGAGGTGAGAAAAAATGAACGTGAAAATTGCGCTCTTGACACTTTTGGTCATTTTAGTTGCGACAGCTATATTTGCTGCAACTGCTGCGGCTTTCAACGAAGCACCTTCAACAACCAGCATTTACACAAACTTTGATGAAGAAAACTCTAATTACGTACCTTTGGCCGGTGACCCGAGGGACGGCGATTGGCCTTAAGTGACAAACAGCTTAAATTTTAAAGTGTGTCAATGAGCATATTCTTAATACGAGGAGTTAGATGAAGACTATTGACCCTTTAGACATCAAGATACTAGATCAGCTAGGTAAATACGGACCCAGAAACATCTCCTACATTGCGCGAAGGCTGGGCGTTCCTGTTGAGACGACACGGAAAAGGGTAAAACGCTTACTTTCCCAATTTTTTCTAACATTCCATACAAATGTTTATCATACAAATCTTGGACTTAAGAAAGCATTCGTATTTGCTGATGCTCTTCCTGGTTATGAAGAAGTAGTTTTTAAATGTTTGAAAGCTAATGATTTCTGGCTTTATGTAGGTCGATATTATGGTAGGTGTGAGGGCTGCTATGGAATTTACGGGATTCCGAAAGAGCATACGAAAGAATTTGAGGAATTTACACATAAACTAGAAGAAGCTGAAGTTGCAAGGAATTTACAGTTGTTTTGGTCAACATGTTTATATTCCGTAAACTTGACGGAGAACTGGTTTGACCCTGAATCAAGAACATGGATTTTTAATTGGGATAGATGGATAGAAGAGATTCCAACCAAAGGAACGGAGCTACCTCACACACTAACAGACCCCAAGGATTTTCCAATCAAAGCTGACTACCTTGACATTCTCATCTTAGCGAAACTGGAGGTTAATTCAGCCGCCAGTTTCCGAGATATTGCAAAAATTCTTAATGTTTCTCCTGAAGTAGTGTCGTATCATTATAAAAATCACATCTTAAAGCGAGGTTTGCTTGAACAAGCACGGGTTTTCTTTCTTCGTTTTGATAAGGCAATCTCTGATTTTTTTGTTTTCATTTTTAGTTTTGATGAGAAAGAAAAAATGGCTCGATTTGCATCGTCACTGTTGGGTAAACCGTTTGTACATACTTTAGGGAAAATTCTTGGCGAAAACGCCCTAATCGCACACATATATCTCCCCAGAAACGAATTTAGAAAATTTATACAGAGTTTGTCGGAGCTTGTTAGGAGAGGGCTTTTACAAACCTATGAGTACATGATGGAGGATTTCAATGTAAAGGCTTCTCAAACAATATCCTACGAGTATTTTAAGGATGGATCATGGATTTACAACCACAAAAAACATCTAGAGAGCCTTCAAAATCTAGTAAGAAACACCGGGCTGGGGTAGTTCAAGGTATAATGCTTACCTTTATTCTTCGGTGACTGTGACCATCTCAACTTCCTTTAGCCATGGAATCCTAGTTGGCTCCCTAGAAAGCTCATTTAAAATGTCTTTCTCAACTTCCTCATTCGCCACTTCAGCGCTCTCCTCAACAAGAGAAATAACAATCACAGCTTTCTTAACCATACATTCCACCTTCACATACTTTAACCTTACTTAAAAAAGGATAGTTTCCGCTATTTATGGCATTGGTCAGTTTTTATGTGAAATTTAAAGCTGATTCTGGAGGCAAACTCACATTTTAGCGGTAGTTTTCGATTCAGCCACTAACTAGCCCGCTGCAGAACTGAAACAGAACATCGTCCAATTATCCCCTTCGCCAAATATTATATGGACATGGTTTCAGCAGACAAGAACAAAACAGTTAATGTCAAGCACGAAATAAATTTATTAAAAATTAATCCTAAACCTGTATTAAGGGACATGATTGGATGAAGTTGATAATTCTCGGATCTGGTGGTGCAACAACTATTCCAAGGCTTGGATGTCAATGCAGAGTTTGCGTTGAAGCGAGGCTTAAGGGTATACCGTATACCCGTTCATCTGCTTCCATGTACATTTCTGACATCAATCTTCTGTTCGATACTCCTGAGGAAATTGCCTTTCAATTGAACCGTGAGGGAATTAACGATATTGATTACATTTTTTATTCCCATTGGCATCCGGATCACACCTTGGGCTTGAGAATTGTGGAAAAAATGTACATGTTTTGGTTGGGCAGATTTGTGAGGAGAGATAAACTAACGAAGAAGGTTAAAGTTTGTGCACTAACTAAAGTTATGGAGGATTTAAGAAAAAAGTATGGATCATTCCTCGACTTTTACAAAAAATTAGACTTAATTGAAACGATTGATTTGGAAAACGGGTTGCCATTCCAAATTAGGGATTACAAAATAACACCCTTCGAGGTCGATGGAGGTTATGTAGTTTCAACAGTGTTTCTAATTGAATGTAAAAAGAAAAAAGTCATCTATGCACCATGCGATGTGAAACCATTCCCAGAAAATTCGCAACTAAGAAAGCCAGACTTGCTAATGTTGGGTGAGGTCTTCCCAGAGGGTCCGCTGAAAGAGGGCATAACAATTCCGAAAGACAATCCATTAAGAAATGAGCTCTTCTCCATGGAAGAGGCCCTAGATCTTGTAAAAAGTTTAGGAGCAAGGAAAACCGTGTTCACCCACATTGAAGAGGAGTGGGACAGAAGCTACGATGACTACAAAACTATCGAAAAGGAGTATCGCAAAAATAACATCCACTTCGCCTACGACGGGATGAAAATCACTGTTTAGAATTAAAAATTAATTGATGAAGGGCGGCGTTGCAGGATGAGGTCTTGGAAGTGTCAGCATGCACAGAAGTACTTCAAGCAGAGAGCTGAGCTTTACGATGTAAAATATGTTCCAAAGGGAGCCGAGGAACTTTCGAGGATAATGATTCAGAAGGCTGAAATAAAGGAAGGCGATTTTGTCCTCGATTTTGCAACTGGAACAGGATTTCAAGCGGTCCAAATAGCATATGCTGTAGGGAAAAAGGGAAGAGTTTTAGGACTTGACATTTCAGACGCGATGTTGCGCGAAGCAGAGATCAAAATAAAAAGACTTGGTTTAGATAACGTTATTAAACTGAAGAGGGCGCAATCCGAAAACATCCCTCTTGAAGACAATTCCGTAGATGCCATTATTTGCGGATTTGCCTATCATCATTTCCCAGACCCTTATAGAGTAACCGCTGAAATGTTTAGAGTTTTAAAGCCTGATAGAAAGGCAGTTGCAGTTGATGGATGCAGACCTGAATACCCCTTCAAGAAACTTGTTGCGGACTTAAGCGCGAAGGTATCCGATAGAACATGGCGCATCAGATTTTACACCGAAAAGGAGTTCAGTGAATTTTTCGAAGGAAGCGGATTTGCAGAGGTGCACACATGGTGCTTTTATCAAACACACTGCCTACTGTACCCTTTTGTGATGATCGAAGGAACTAAACCCCCTGCTTAGGAGCACAATTAGTTGCTGTCCTTAAAAACGCAGTTTCTACATTTAGGCCTGTCAAAAAGCCTTGGTTTCTTTGCCAATTAAAACCCTAAATCACATAGACAGCTACGAAGGGGTTAAGCTTTTCAGTTATCAATCTTGCTCGAAATCCTTTTCACTTTAACTTATCTCTCCTCTGGCCGTGTGTGTCGTTTCGGCGGTTGTTTTTTATAGGCTTTGGGGCTGAGCTGTTATGCAATGATGGTGTTAGGGATGGTGCTCTATGAACAGTTATACTTCGAGGAAGGGTTTTCATGGGTTAGGTTGGATTGGTGAAACGCTTGTTAGGGGGATTAACTTGCGTGGTCGGGCTGGAAGGGGCTCTCTAATTTTTGTTGAGAGGGGGAAGCTTATGCCAGGGTATGTTCCAAGCGTGCTTCCTCATAGGGAAAACGAGCTGGAGCTGCTGTCCTCTTTCTATTTGGATGCATTAAACAACATAAGAGAGGCATACCTAAGACCCGTGCAAATTATAGGGGGAACAGGGTCTGGAAAAACATGCTCTGTCAGGCGGTTTGGTGAACGCCTTGAGAAGGAAGCTTCTGAGCGTAAGGTGAATCTGAAGCATGTTTATATGAATTGTGAGCTTGGGGCTTCAACTCGCTTCGTTTTCTTTGTCAACCTCTTGGAGAAGGTTTCTATGGACATCGCAACAAGAAGCATGAGCCCTGAAGAGATGATTCACAGACTTATAGATCATCTGCGGAGCGAGGGCAAATACTTGCTGATCTCGGTTGATGACATTGATTACTTCTGCAAGCGCTCTAAGGAGCATCTCGTCTACGACCTTACCAGATTGAATGAGCTTTATCCAGGCGAGCCCTGCCCCGTCATAGGCGTTGTTTTCACAGCTAAAGACACGAGCTTTCATGAACGTTTGGAGCCAAGCGAGCTTTCAACGCTTGGAAGGTGCATTATAAGGTTTCAACCGTACACTTCTGAGCAGGTTAGAGACATTTTGGAGCAGAGGGTTGAAGAAGCCTTTCAACGAGGCGCTGTGAGCGACGACGTCTTAGATTTCGTAAGCGACATAACAGCTGAAGACTTCAAGGGAGACGTGAGGGTTGCGTTAGACTTTCTCTTGTACGCTGGAAACCTGGCTGAGAACCAAGGCTGCGAGTGGGTGAGACCGGAGCATATTCGCCAGGTATATGCGAAAACATACCCATGGATAACAACGGCAGAGGTTGCAAGCCTTAACCAAACATGCAAGCTGATTCTGCTGGCCATGGCTGGAACATTAAGCCAAAGCGGACGGGCCTACATGCCCTTGAGTGAAATCCGCGAAGCCTACCAATTCACATGCGAAGAATACGGTTTCAAGCCAGCTGAAGAAGATGAGTTTGAAGAATGTCTCCAGGACCTTTGCAACCGAGGTTTCATACGCATGCGATCTCTGCTCAAGTTTGGAATGTCGGACGTGCCAGCAGAAGAATTAACGCGCTTCCTGGACAGTCTCATAAAGCGTTTGAAGAGTGAGCTTTAATGCTGCCCAAAACCCCGACAAGCTGGGAAGAAATCGAGAAGGGCTTAGGCAACCCATGCAAACTGAGAATACTGCGAGCGCTGATGAGGAATCCCCACAAACCCTTGACGAAGTATATGCTGCGAAAACATGCAAGTCTCAAGGCTAGAGAGGTTCAAAAACATGTGGCTGTTTTGGTTGAGTTGGGATGGGTTGAGGAAGTCCCCTACAGGCCCACAAAATATAGGATAAACGAACAAAACCACGATGTTAAACGCCTAATAGAGTTCCTGAAACCATACATTCAATGTTGAATTAAGAGCAGGGACCCCCCGCCCCCAACTTGGGTATTCCACTTTAAATATTTCAAAAACACAGGTTTTTAGCGCCGTTTCAGTAGGTGGAGAGCATGAAAGATCCGTTAGAAGAGCTTGAGGGCGTTGGGGAAAAAACGGCTTCAAAGCTTAATGCGATAGGGATAACAAGTATTGAAGCTTTGGCCATAACGCCTATTCAAGAAATTACTAGTAAAACCGACATAAAGCATGATGCGGCCTTCAAAATTGTGAACAAAGCTAGGGAGCATGTGGGCTTAAAATCCGACTTTGTTTCAGCCTTAGAAATATGGGAGAAACAGAAAACAAAGATGAGGTGCTCAACCGGCTGTCAAGCCTTAGACCAACTGCTGGCTGGCGGGATTGAAACTCAAGCTATCACTGAGTTCGCTGGGGAATACGGCAGCGGCAAGACAACCATCTGCAAGAAGCTCTGCGTTATGTCTCAGCTGCCGTCTGAAAAGGGAGGTCTAAGCGGCTCCGTCTTGTACTTTGACACGGAAGGCACTTTCTCGTCTCTGCGTATCCAACAGATCGCAGAGGCCATGAAGCTTGACCCTGAGACCATCCTAGGCAGAATTATTGTTTCAAGAGCCTACACCTCGGATCATCAGGCGTTCCTGCTTGACCACGCATTCAAAATCTCCAAAGATGAAAACGTCAAGCTGGTGGTTGTGGACTCTGTTGTTTCCCATTTTAGAAGCGAATACATAGGAAGGGAATCCCTGGCTGAGCGTCAGCAGAGGCTGAACAACTACATGCACAAGCTTCTGCGCCTTGCCGAGCTCTACAACCTAGCGGTTGTGGTCACAAACCAGGCGCAGGCGGATCCCCAGTATTTTGGAGATCCCAACCGTCCAGCTGGAGGCCACGTGCTTGGGCATGCATCTACCCACCGCGTGCTGCTTAGAAAGGCAAGCAAAGAACCAAGAAGAATAGCGAGAATGTTTGACTCACCCTACATACCTGAGGGAGAATGCAGATTCATGATCTCTCGAAAGGGAATTGAAGACGTCACAGACTAGAAGAAGGATAAAACCATGAGCTATGAGCAGGGGTTCGAGGACTGCGCCGAACTCTGCTACGCTGAGGCAGGTGAGGCAAAGGATAAGGAGGAAGCGATGAAAAGGTTAAGGTACATTGTTGGTTTGGTGAAGCAGAAGAAATTTGACAGGCTAAAGCGGATGCTGGAGTCAGCCTAACACCCTTTCGAGTTTAGCTGCTAATTCTGCAGCTTTCTTTCCTTTTTCAGTTAACGAAACCTCAACGGTGAAGGGGAATTTTTCTTTGCCTCTCTCGTTGATTAGGCCTAAATCTTTCAGTTTTGCTATGGCATTGTAGATGGCGTCAATGCTGGCGTCGATTTGTTGCCTCAATTGAGTGCGGGAGGCTTTCCCCTTCCTGTTCAGTAGCACCAATATGCGCATGGCTGCTGTTTGCTCCAGCTTTGACAGGCTCATTTATAGGGGCTCCTTTTCGTTAATGTTTTGTGTTTAAAATATTTATAATTTTCTGTTTTACGGTTTTCAGTAAACCGCAAGTTTTAAATATCTAAACGGCGGAATTGGAATCTGCTGTCTGAAAATCAGTAAACAGAAAGAGGGTTATCCCATGGAGCTCATAGGCATGGTCAAAGTGTTGGAAATCAGGCATCTAAAGTCTAAAACGCTTTATCTTCGCATTCCAGCTTCACTGAGGCATAGATTGGCTCTTAACGGCCAAGACTTGTTCTTCTGCTACTTCAACGAGAAATCCAAAACCATAACGTATGTTCCGCAATCCAAGGGCAAGGAGATTTGAAAAATGGAGACCCAACGGAATGAAACCTTGCTCCTCTCAACGCCTGAGAACAGGGTCCAGTTGGCTAAGGCGCAGTTTTGTCAAGCGTTAGAAGAGATGTTTGGCGTCGAGTTTGAGCTTTGGCTTCGGGTTTTGAAGAGGCTTGAGGCGAAGGGCTCGATTAAGCCTGGTCCCTTCCTAGATGCGCTTCGCGAGTTGGTGGCTGATTTGGAGAAGTTGTTGCAGCAGAGAGGAAGCCGCCATGGGTGAGAAAACCGAACAGAAGCCTCGGATTAGTCGATTGGTTATTGGGCTTGGCAAAACTTCTCGACCGAGCACCGACAGGGAAGAATGGGTTAAGACTCATTATGAGATTGAGTTCGAGATAGGCGCAGGCGTCACGCCCGACGAATTTGAGAAGGCTAGAAGGGCAGCGTTGCAAACCATTGAGGGCTGGCTTGCCGAATCTGTTGGCAAGTCACCTTTAGCCGTGTTGAATCCAGCCGAGTTGGACAAGCTGCCTTGGAAGGAGTACAAGTCTGGGCATCGCAACGCTTGGGTTTTCGCTAATACGCAGGGCGCTGAGAAGCTGCTTGAAGCCATAAAATCGGCGCCAAATGGCAGGGTAGAGGTCGGAGGATTTGTCTATCGCCTGAGCGGCAAGGACTTACAATTTATCAGTCGAACGGTTGCGGCGGAGGCTGTACAAAAATGAGCAATGCTATGCCGAAATCTGGGGAACGGGTGCTTTCAGTAACTTCAGACAAGATTATGGTGGCAAATATACCCATCGCAAATCTGGAGTTAGGCGCCTTTTCACCGAGAATGCAGTTTGACCCAAAGTACATTAACACATTGGCTGAGGATATGAAGGCTTGGGGTCAACATAAACCCATTTTGGTGCGGCCACATCCAACAGACCCAAACAAATACCAGGTTGTTGACGGGGAGCACAGGGTTAGAGCGCTTCAAAGAATCGGTCAAGCTCTTGTGAGAGCTGAGGTTCATCCGCTCAATGATGAGGAAGCGTTCTTTAGAGCTATGCGTATCAACCAGTTGCACGGCAAACCCTTGGAAGAGCTTGAAGAAGCATGCCACATCAACAAAATGATAGCTATTTTTGGGTACACCGAGGAACAGATAGCCAAGCGATTTAAGAAGAGTCAGCAGTGGGTTAGTCAGCGTCGAAGTTTGGCGGTTTCTCTGGCTTCTAAAGTTGAGGACTATGTTACTAGACGTCTGGTAACATCAAGCCACGCTGTTGAATTGGCTGAGCTACCTAAGGAAGACCAAACGCAAATTGTGGAAAAAATTGTTGAAAAGAAGCTTCCAGTGAGAACAACGAGGGTGCTGGTTCACGCCTACAAGAAGGCTCAGACTCCCAAAGAGAAGCAAATGATTCTATCTAAACCCGTCGAGGTTTATGCCGAGATCTACAAGCAGCGTGAAGCTTTGGATAGGGCTCTCCTTCCCATACCAGAAAAGCCTGTTTTCCAGCGTTTTGACTGCCCATGTGGATGCGGCTATTCGTTGTGGATTGATTGGAATGAGATGAGGGCGGAGTGGCATAGACGTGGCTGAATTGTTGGCTTCATACATGGCTAAAACCACGCTACAAGCAGATATAAGGCGAGAATCGGCTCAACTTATGTTAGAGCTTTTCTTTGTTCGTCGAGACGCCTACGGCATTGAAACATCCGAGGGCTGGAGAACCGAGAAGAAGCCAGTAACCGTTGACCTAATCCTTGAACACTTGAATGGTGGACCATGCCTTGGAGCCCATCCGATTAGCGCAGATAATCGCTGCCGCTGGATAGGATTAGACTTCGACGTTGAACCGCAAGCCATAGTCAACAAAGCCTTAGGGAAATATCCAAGAAGCGCGGTGCTTTTCAATCACACGGGTGGAAGAGGCTACCACATCCGAGTGTTTTTTAACCGCCTAATCCCAGCTGCACATGCTCATCGGTTAGCCAAAGAACTTGCGGAAGGAGTGCAAGGCGTCGAATTCTATCCTAAGCAACCAACCATTGGCACTGAAGGATTTGGCAACTTCATGCGCTTGCCTTTAGGCCGACACCGCAAGACAGGCCAGGTGGGCATGCTCATTTTTCCAAAAACTTTAATGGAGATCAAGCCTTGCACGCCTCCAGTCGCATTCACTTTTGAGGAAATAATCCAAGACTGCGAAGATCGCATTCAGGATCAGAAGGGTTACTGGAATTGTGTGGCTATTGATGGCACCGTCGGAACCTGTCAAGAACAAACCTGTCCACTTCTGAAGCGCATAAAGTAAAGGGGGAGTGGCTGGCTTCCACAAAGACGCATCAGATGCAGATTCATTACATGCACTCGGCAAAGCCGGTCCCACAAAAAACAGGAAGTTGGACCAGGGCCAAGGGTCCACCGGTACCAGCCCCCCATGCCCACAATGCGGATCAACCAAAACATGGAAAGACGGAATACGAGAAACAACCTTCGGCTCTGTGCAGCGCTATCTGTGCCGAGAATGCGCTTACCGCTTCTCAGACCCCAAATCTAAACAACTTCAGACACTTTTCAACGGCTCAGGCGTGTCGGAACACGTTGAAACAATTCAGACGAAGAAATTAAAAAGCGAAGTTGCCATACTTAGTTACTGCCGAGTGAGCAATGACCCGCAAAGGCGAGCATCCACCGGCCAGCCAAGGCTGGTGCAAAACTTGGCCGAAGTTGAAACCCGAAAAGAAGAGCGGGCTGCGGGAGCCACAGCATCGCCAAAGACGTCTGAGCTAGTCTTGGATTATGCTTGGCAAGCTAAAAAACGGGGCCTTTCAGAATCAACCATCAAACAACGAGTGTACAAGCTTAAGCAGCTTGTCAAAAGAGGAGCCAACCTCATGGATCCTGACAGTGTCTTGACGGTTTTAGCTGTAAACAACTGGACAGAAGCAACCAAACGCACCTTAATTATTGCTTATCAAGGCTTCGCGAAAACGCATAATATTCCATGGCAACCACCTAAAACTCGAGTAGAACGGAAACTACCCTTCATTCCAGCCGAAGAAGAAATTGACGTGTTGATCGCGGGCTGTGGAAAGAAAACGGCGACATTCCTTCAAGTGCTGAAGGAAACAGGAGCCAGAACCGCTGAAGCAGCGAAGCTTAGATGGATAGACATCGATGAAAAGTCATGCACTATAAGGATCAACAACCCTGTTAAAGGCAGTCTAGCCAGAATTGTCAAAGTGTCGCCTAAAACAATCGCCATGATCAATAATCTGCCAAGAACAGGCGAATTCGTATTCAACCCCAACGCGGACACAACACGTAAGAACTTCTGCAAACAACGGAGTAAGATAGCAAGGCGTCTCCAGAATCCAAGGTTGAAACTTATACACCTTCACACCCTGCGCCACTGGAAAGCCACTATGGAATATCACAGGACAAAGAACATCAAATGGGTGCAGCAGTTGCTAGGTCACAAGAAACTAGAAAACACCGACATGTACACTCAGCTCATAAACTTTGAAAGCGACGAGTGGCATGTAGCCCATGCGAGAAACCTGGAAGAGGAAAGCAAATTAATCGAGGCAGGTTTTGAATATGTACGCTACAGCGATAAAGACGGAGTGGCTATATATCGAAAGCGCAAGTAGACTATCTCAGGGGGCCGGTAGTCTAGCTCGGTTAGGACATCTGCTTGACGTGCAGAAGGTCGCCGGTTCAAATCCGGCCCGGCCCATTAAGACCTGAGGGGTCACATGTCAACCTCAGCCATTGTTTACAATGTTCTAAAGACTAGGCGTAGTATACATAGATACTCACAGAAGGATATACCTGAGACTGTTCTCAAGCGTGTTTTAGACGCGGCTAGATGGGCTCCATCGGCCCATAATGCGCAACCTTGGCGTTTTATCCTAATACAAGACTCGCTGGTTAAGAGGAAGCTTGCGGAGGCCATGGCCAGCGAGTGGAATAAAGACTTAAGCAGAGACGGCATTCCAGAGTGCGAGCGCGAGCATCTAATCAAGGCTTCGGTCGAAAATTTTACCAGCTCGCCAAGGCTTATTGTTGCGTGTTTAACCATGGAAGACATGGATAAGTATCCAGACAACAGAAGGCAGAAGGCTGAGCACTTGATGGGGGTTCAAAGCGTGGCAGCCGCAATTCAGAACCTGCTTTTAGCAGCGCACGCCGAGGGTTTGGGAACATGCTGGTTTTGTGCTCCGCTGTTTTGCCAGAAGACAGTTAGAGAAGTCTTGCAGATACCCGAAAACGTGGAGCCTCAAGCATTAATAACCCTTGGGTATCCTGCGGAGAAACCAGAGGCTCCGCATAGAAGGCAGTTGAAAACCGTGTTACATCAAAACTGTTGGGATGAGGCAATATGATAACAGCCTTAGCCGGGGGAGTCGGAGCCGCGAGATTTCTTCAAGGATTGACAAGGCTTGTCCCAGAAGAGGAGCTTACGATAATCGTCAACACCGGCGACGACATCGAACTCTTTGGCCTGCATATTTCCCCAGACCTCGACATAGTTATGTACACGCTGTCTGGAATAGTCGACGAAGAAAAGGGATGGGGCATTAAGGAAGACACTTTCCACTGCCTTGAAACCCTCCAAAAACATGGACACGAAACTTGGTTCAAACTGGGTGACAGAGACCTTGCCACGCACATCCATAGAACACACCTTCTAAAAAGGGGCTTCAAACTTTCAGAGGTCACCGACACACTCCGGCAAACCCTAGGGCTGAAAGTGAGGCTTCTTCCAATGACCGATGACAAATTTGAAACGATGATCGTGACAGATAAGGGGAAGATGCATTTTCAGGAATATCTAGTTAAGAGAGGCGCTCAGGACAAGGTTGTTAATGTTAAGTTTGAAGGCGCCGATAAAGCGCATCCCGCTCCAAAGGTTCTTGATTCCATTTTAAATTCAGAGGCTGCAGTCATTTGTCCCAGCAATCCGATTGTAAGCATAGGCACAATTCTGTCACTTAAAGGCGTTCGCGAGGCGCTTAAAGCAACAAAGGCCAAGGTGATTGCGATAAGCCCAATTGTAGGTGGTGCTCCTATCAAGGGACCTGCCGACAAGCTCATGAGCGGTTTGGGATTGGAGGTTTCCGCCTATGGGGTTGCAGCCTTTTACAAGGACTTTCTGGACGTATTTGTCATAGATAATGTGGATAATGCCCAAAAAGCTAGAATAGAGACTTTGGGCTTACGTGTAGCCGTGACGAACACGATTATGAAAACTCTGCAAGACAAGGTTGAATTAGCCAGAGTAGTTTTAGATATGGTCGGAAGATAAACATTCTAATTAGTAGGGGGTTGATAATTTGACGAAGCCCTCCTTACTCTTAGTGTGGTTGTGGCTTCTTGGGAGCTTACCAAAACAGATAAAAACACGAAACATTAAAAGAAACACGCCAAGCTTTGGGGGAAATCGAACATGCCATCAGAAGTCTTCGATGTGGAGAAATTTGTTGAGATTAGTGGACGTGCTGAATATTGTGCAGTGAAGAGATTAAAAGATGTTGTGAAGATGAAACTTCGGACGCCAAGGAAACTTTACACTCTGAAGGTTGAACCGACAAAGGCTGAAGAAGTCATTAAGAAACTTCAATGCGAAATTCGTGAGATATAATTTCATGTTATAAACGAGGTTACTGCATCTATTTATTTCAGCGCACTTTACTTGCTTCTTTCTTCTTTTTTGAGAGTTTGGTTAATAAGTTTAAGACGTTTGGTTCCTTATCCACGGTTTTAAGGTTGAGGAGTCCGGCTTTTTCGGCGCTTGAGAGTAGTTCTTCGCCTTTTTCTGTGCGGATAATTGTGAATGTCCAGCCGTCCAATCCCAAGCCTCCTGTTGAAATGTCTGCCAGCTCGGAGCTGAAGTCGTCGCAAAAACCGCAACTTTTTCGAGCGTGTTGCCTTATTTCTGCGAGGGGAATGGTTTTAACCCCGGCTTCTGTCGTGACCAGCATTTTTCCCTTAATATTAATTTTCCTTACATCACTCAAGTTAAGACCTAATACTCCGCGAATGTGCTTTTCCATAAGCCCTTTATAAGTGAAGCATTCCGAACACATAAGCCCGATTAGAAATTTTAGAGGAGCAGTGTACTTCTTCAAACCAAACATCTGCATTTTTCTGACGGCACGGATTTGGCACGGCGTCCCCACAAACGCCATGCTCCCTTTTTTCTGTTTAACTCCCTCTGCCAAGGCAAGGAGGTTGGGGGAGTAGGAATACTTTGTTCCAGCACATTCCAGAATCTCTTCAGGGGTTGTGGCCAATTTTGGAATGGGGTGAAACGGTTTCTCTTGGTTGATTCCGGCAGCAATCGCTCCATCGATGAGCCCGTTTTGTAAACCGAATAGCAATAGTGCTGTGACGACGCCCCCGTCCTGACAGACCTTCAGTATTCTGTCATCTTTTGCCTGCGCTATAACAAGTCTACGATGAACCCCAAAATCTTCTTCGCTTTTCCTTTCTCTGCCGAACACAAAATTCTCTGTTTTTGTCATTGACCACTCGTATTGGGGACAGGTTTGTGCACAGATGCCGCACACTTTGCACTCTTTTATCAAGCTGGGTTTTTCTTCCCCGTACTCTAAACAATTTAGGGGGCAGACAACCACGCATGTGCCGCAGCCAACACATCTTCCAGTTGCCACAACGCTTTTCGCTAATGAATCTTCAAAGCTTAATTTACTAATGCTCATGGTTAATTCACTTAAGAGAAGGAATACCCATAAGTCTAAGTTTAAACTTTTTGGAATCATTCAACCGCTTTTCATAAAATAATATAAATAGTGGGAGTAAGGGCATTACTTTAAGGTGTTTAAACATGGCTCTGGAAGAAATCGCCAGAAATGTCTCAGCGTCTTCGTGGAGTGTAACGTTTGAAAAGCTGATAGACATTATTCTGAACTCTCCGAATGCAAGCAAAATGCCAGGCGAGCTGGCAAAAACAATTCTCTACCATTGGCAAAGAGGTCAGCTTGTCACGGAAATTGGGCTGCAATGTCTTCTTGAGGCTTCTGTGATTTTGGAGCCTGAGAAGACAATTGGCTCAATGGAAGAGTTAGGGCTGTCAGAAATAGTGGCGAAGCTGAAGGAAAAATGTAGGAGTGTTATGTATGGTTGAGTTTGGTATAGAGTTTGTTCCCAGAGAACCTTATTGGAAAACCACCTTCTATGCAATTCAGGCTGAGAAATTAGGTTTCGATTATCTATGGATCACAGACCACTTCAACAACAGAAACGTGTACGTTTCTCTGGCTTTGGTATCGGCGTACACTGAAAGAGTAAAATTTGGTCCAGGTGTCACAAATCCCTACCTCGTCCACCCGGTAGTCACCGCCCAAGCCATAGCCACACTTAACGAAGTATCGCCAGGCAGGGTCGTATGCGGACTTGGGGTTGGAGACAAAACCACTCTACAAATGGTTAGCGTAGAGCAGACAAAACCATTAGCCACGATACGAGAATCTGTGCGTGTTATCCGCGAGATTGCTTCTGGAAGAAGCTTGGAGATGCAAGGCGAGATCTTCAAGGTTTCTGGGGCAAAACTGAACTTTAAGGTGGCTAATCCCGTTCCTATATTTGTAGGCGCGCAAGGTCCAAAAATGTTGGCGCTGGCAGCTGAGATAGGCGATGGGGTCTTAATCAACGCTTCCCATCCTAGAGACGTTGAAAACGCCATGAAATTTGTTCGAGAGGGTTTGGAGAAGGCTGGCAAAAGGTTAGAAGACTTAACCGTTAGCGCTTACACATCTTTCTCTGTGGCGTTGGATTACGACAAGGCGCTAAAAGTCGTGGTTCCGGTTGTGGCTTACATAGTTGCTGGTGCTCCAGAGATGATATTGGAGCAGCATGGAATCTCAGTGGAGCTTGCCAGCAAGATTCGAGACGCCATAGTGCATGCCCATTGGAAAGAAGCCTTCTCTCAAGTGGATAATAACATGATAGAGGCTTTTTCAATCTGTGGCACTCCCGAAACGTGCATAGATAAAATCGATAAACTGGTGAAGGTCGGAGTTAATCAGTTGGTTGCGGGTTCGCCGATTGGTCCGAACATGCGAAAATCAATTAACATTATTGCGGAAGAAGTCATTCCGCATTTTAAGGAAAAATAGATAGTAACGTTGTAGTTACGAGAGAGGGGCGATTCCTTTGAATGTTGTTCAGGTAATCGGAATCGAAGGTTTACCGATTATAAAGACAGGAGACAACTTGGCTAAGCTTGTTTGTGATGCAGCCGAAAGGCAGGGCGCTCCAATCCAAAACGGGGACATACTCGTGGTCACGCATGTTATTGTTTCTCGGGCTGAAGGCAGAATCGTAAACCTCGATGAGGTTTTGCCATCGGAATTCGCAAAGAGCATAGCCAAGCGGTATGAAAAGGACCCGGCGCTGGTTGAGGTTGTTCTTCGAGAATCAAAGAGCATCAGGCGCATGGGCGACGGAAAACTAATCATGGAATCAAAACATGGGTTTGTCTGCGCAAACGCTGGGGTTGACAAGTCCAATGTTCCCGGAGAAAGAATTGTGACCCTGCTGCCGGATGACCCAGATGCGTCTGCCGAAAAGATTAGACAAGAGATAAAGAGGCTGACTGGCTTCGATGTTGCGGTTATCATCTCTGACACGCATGGTCGTCCACTAAGGGAGGGCGAGATAAACGTTGCAATAGGGGTTGCAGGTATAATGCCCATTAGGGACAGGAGAGGGGAAAAGGACCTGTTTGGGTATGTTTTGAGGGTGAAGCAAACAGCGGTTGCCGATGAGCTCTCTTCAGCCGCTGAACTAGTTATAGGACAAGCAGACGAGGGAGTTCCGGTAGCCATAATCCGCGGATACAACTACCCGAAATCCGAAAGTGCAAAGGCAACAGAGCTGGTAAGACAGAAAGAAAAGGACCTATTCCTATAAAGGCATGTAGAATTCCGCAATACGCTTTAAAAGCGTAAATAAGTTTGTTACAGTTAACCAAGCAGGGAAAATTGTGAAAGTTGCGGTATCTGGCAAGGGTGGAGTGGGCAAAACTCTAATCGCTGGGGGTCTCGCATACTCTTTTGCCAATAAGGGATTGAGGACTATTGCTATTGATGCTGATCCTTCGCCAAACCTTGCCTTAACCCTTGGCTTATCACCTGAAGAGGCTCGTAAAATACTGCCTCTTACAGAAAACAAAGAATTGGTTGAATCTAAGACTGGCATGGGATACTCGGGTGTTTTTCGTCTCTCCTTCACTGTGGATGATGTTGTCCGTGAGTATTCGGTGAAAACTCCTTTTGGTGTGAACCTAATCGTTATGGGAACTGTGAAGTCTATGGGTTCTGGATGTACCTGTCCAGCAAACGCTGTTGTGCGTGCATTGCTTCGTCATTTGGTTGTGGAGCGGGATGAGGCTGTCGTCCTTGACATGGAAGCGGGTGTTGAGCACATGGGGAGAGGAACTGCAAAGCATGTTGATACTATGCTAATAGTCGCGGATGCGAATGTGAAATCTCTTGAAACCGCTAAGCACATCCATAAATTGGCTACCAGTGCTGGCATTAAACAGGTTTTTTTGGTTGGAAACAAGATCGGAAACGAGGCTCAAAAAGAAATTATAAAGGATTTTGCTGAAGGAAACAATCTAAAGATTTTGGATTTCGTTCCTTTCGACCAGGGGGTCGTGGAGGCGGAAATGCGGGGAGAGACTCCATTCAAGTATAAGGATTTAGAAGCTGTACGTGAAGTAGAAAGTTTATGTGAGAAACTTATAGCAAGGAATACCTAATAAGCTGGAGAGAAAACCTACTACGCAAAGGAGACGAGGAAACACGTGAAAACGCTTGTTACAATGGGTCGCGGAGGAACAGGAAAAACAAGCTTCGTGGCTTTAATGACCAAATACCTCATTGAGAGTGGAGGCACACCCCTGCTCTTGGTGGATGCCGACCCAGACCAAAATCTCGGCGAAATGATCGGCGTAGACCTGAAGGAAGAGGGGAAAGAGACCATTTCAGAACTTGTTGCAAAGACCTTTCTGGAGGAAGGTGGAACCACTGTGGGTGTTCCGCCAACTGAACGAATTGAGAGCAGAATCTGGGCACACAGCATGCGTGAAGGCGACTACTTCGATTTCATCGCCCTTGGAACGAAATGGGTTGAAGGGTGCTACTGCCTGCCAAACGCAGCCCTAAAGGGAGCCTTGGAATCCTTAACCAAAAACTACAAGTATGTGCTGATCGACTCGCCAGCAGGCTTAGAACATCTGAACCGCAGAATCACGTCAAAGGTAGGCGACATCTTCGACATAATCGACCCTTCCAAGAAATCCTTTGACCACGTCAAACGGGCGTACCGCATAGCCAAAGAAGTCAGAATAGACTTTGAAAACTTCTATGTGGTCGGCGGTTTTAGGTTTCCAGAACATCTGGGAGACCAAGCCAAGAAAAACCTAAAATTTGAATATCTGGGCAAGGTAGCGTACGATGAAAAGGTTGAAGAACACGTTCTGTCCGGAAGACCTTTGCTGGAACTGCCTTCAGATTCGCCAGCCTATGTTTCTGTGAAAAAAATAATGGAAAAAGCCGGCTACGCCAAATAGATGAGTACTATTTCTTTTTAATTTTTGTTAAACGACATCTTCAGCATAACTGGCTAGATAACCCTGTTACGGCAATAGAAGAGGGTTCTAGAAAAGCTTAAAATAACGTAGTGATAAGGTTACACTTTCAAAACCATTGGGGTAGTGCTTATAGTTGAGTAGAAAAGGCATGCACGTAAAGATTGGTGAATTGAAGAGTGATGTTGGTCTCATTAAAAATCTCGAACTTTCAATCGGCAAAATTGTTGAAGAAGTTTGGGCTGAGCCGATGGGACCTACGCCCTTTCCGTCGCTGACAGCTTTGAGAGAGTGGGACATGAAGCTTCTTCAACGCTACAAACCCTTCTACATGCCCTTCTGTGATTTGTGCTGCCTCTGCACATTCGGTAAATGCGACCTAACCGGAAACAAGCGCGGCGCATGCGGAATAGACATGGCGGGCCAGCAGTCAAGAATAGTGCTTCTGGCTTGCTGCATCGGAGCGGCAACCCACATCGGACACGCCCGCCACATGGTTGAACATCTAATCGAAAAATTTGGTAGTAGACACCCTCTTGATGTGGGCAGACTAAACATTCAGGTTGAGGCGCCAGTCACCCGTCTGGTCTGCGGTGTAAAACCCGAAACCCTGGGTGACCTAGAAGAAGTCTTAGACTATGCTGAAACTCAGCTTACCCACCTGGTGTCCGTTGCACACACGGGACAGGAAGGAAGCAACATCGACTTCGAGTCAAAGGTTTTCCACGCCGGCATGATAGACCACGTGGGAATGGAGGTTGCAGACATCGCCCAGATAGCAACTTACGGCTTTCCAAAGGCAGATCCGGAAGCGCCACTTGTGGATTTGGGTTTTGGAACAATAAATGTGGAAAAACCTGTAATCCTGTGCATCGGTCACAATGTTGTTCCTTCTGTTGGAATAATTGACTACATGAAGGAGAACGGATTTGACGGCGAAATCGAGGTTTGTGGACTCTGCTGCACAGCCCATGACATAACAAGATATTACAAGAGAGGAAAAATTGTCGGTCCGATTTCGTGGCAATTACGCTTCATAAGAAGCGGCGTTTCAGACGTGGTTGTTTTAGACGAGCAATGCGTCAGAACAGACTCCCTCCACGAAGCTCAAAGAATTAAGGCACCTGTAATTGCGGCGTCTGAGAAAAACTGCATGGGCTTGCCAAACCGGACCCATGACCCTGCAGACACAATAGTGGAGGATTTGGTGAGCGGAAAGACACCCGGAGCATTGATTCTCGACCCTGAAAAAGTTGGAGAAGTAGCAGTAAAGGTTGCGTTAAAAGTTGCTCCATTACGGAAAAAGTTTAAGGCTATTCCAGAGGTCGACGAGGTTGTCAGAAGGGCAAAGGAGTGTAAACAATGCAACGACTGCAGGAGGGCATGCCCACAAGACCTTAACATTCCAGAAGCGATGAAAGTTGCAGGACAGGGAAACCTAGCAAAGCTTGCGGATTTGTACGAGTTATGTGTTGGCTGTGGACGTTGCGAACATGCATGTTCAGTCGGCCTATCAGTTCATAGTTTCATTGTCAAGGCTGGGGAGAAGAAACTGAAAGAGGAAACCTACAAGGTTAGGGCTGGTAGAGGAGCCATACAAGACGTTGAAATAAGAAACGTGGGAAGCCCCATAGTGCTCGGTGAAATTCCTGGCGTGATTGCCTTTGTGGGATGTTCCAACTACCCCAAGGGCGGAGCAGAAGTAACTGAAATGTGCACCGAATTCGCCAACAGACGCTTCATAGTTGTAACCTCCGGATGCGCGGCAATGACAGCCGGCATGTATAAGAACGAAGAAGGAAAAACTCCGTATGAGACTCTAACGGGCGAATTCACCGCAGGATGCCTTGTCAATGTCGGTTCCTGTGTTGCAAACTCCCACATCGCAGGGGCTGCGATAAAAATCGCAAACATCTTTGCGAAGCGGAATCTGAGGGCTAACTATGAAGAGATAGCCGACTACATACTCAATCGTGTTGGTGCTGTTGGTGTCGCTTGGGGTGCTTATTCTCAGAAGGCGGCATCGATCGCAAGCGGATGCTGGCGTCTAGGCGTTCCAGTGGTGGTTGGACCTCACGGCACAAAGTATAGGCGCATGCTCCTAGGAAGGGCTGACCGAGAGGAAGACTGGTATGTTTACGATGCAAGAACAGGAGAGAAAGTATACGTGGGACCTGCACCCGAGCATCTTTTCTACGCGGCTGAAACAAAGGAAGAAGCGATGGTTATGATAGCTAAGCTTTGCCTGAGACCCAACGACACAACAAGGGGAAGAGCCATAAAACTCACGCATTACATTGACCTACACAAAAGGTTGTTCGGAACAATGCCCGAAGACGTACACCTGTTTGTGCGCACAATAACAGACATACCAATAACGATGAAGGATGAAATCATGAAGATTCTTGAAGAGAAGAAGTGGAAGGAAACAGTGATTCCAGACCCGACACTTCTGCCTAGACTTATTAGAAAGAGGAAGGAGTGAGAAGGATATGGCAACAGCTGAACCTTGGCAAACAGCAGAAATTCCGGGACCAAAAAAGGCTTTGGTCATCACAAAACCAGAGGTGGTTGCTGCGATGATAAAACGGGCGAGACGTCCCATCCTAGTTGTCGGTCACAAGGCTGCAGAAGTCGAGCTTGAAGACAAAAAGCTGATAGATTACATGATTGAACTGGCGAAAAAAGCCAACATTCCGGTTGTGGCAACAGCTCACATGATTGGCGAGTTTTTAAAGAGGGGCTATCGACCGGCGGAGTGGATGCCGGCTGTGGACATCGGCAACAGACTCACCGATTCTGGGTGGAAGGGGCTTGACGGGAAAGGCGCTTATGACTTAGCCTTGTTTGTGGGTCTTCCCTACTACATGGAGTGGACCATTCTTTCAGGGCTGAAGCACTTCGCCCCAAACCTTAAGACCATAACATTGGATAACGTTTATCAGCCTCATGCAAGCTGGTCTTTCCCAAACATCTCAGTAAAGGATTGGGTTGAAAATCTTAGGGTGATAATCGAAAAGGTTGAAGGTGAATGAGAAGTGTCGATGTTTGAGGACATACCCGTTGACGTCGGTGTAATCTATGAAGGGGAGAGAATCAGGTGGCAGGACACCCACGTCGAGCTCGGAGGTGAACGCGTAGACAAGAAGTTCGAGCTGGTCAGAGCCAGAAAGATGGACGAAGTCGAAGACGGAAAAATATCCATAGTAGGCCCGGATTTGAGCGAGATGGAGAGCGGCAAAAGCCACAGGTTCAGCGTTCTGGTCGAGCTGGCTGGCGCTAAGGTTGAGGAGGAGCTTGAAGGGGTCCTAGAGAGGAGGATACACGCGTTCTTCAACTACATAAAGGGAGTGATGCACCTAGCCTCCAGAAATATCATACAGATCAGGATTAGCAAGGACTCTTTTAAGAAAGGGTTAAACTCGTTCAACATATTCGGAAAAATCCTGTACAGGCTGTACAAGAGCGAGTTCCCGTTCATAGAGAAGCTTCAGATGACATTCATAACAGAACCGGACAAGGTTGCCAAGATGTACGACGACGCCTTGAAGATTTATGAAGCTAGGGACGCCAGGGCGAGGGGGCTGAAAGACGAGGAAGTGGACAAGTTTTATGGATGTGTTCTGTGTCAGTCCTTTGCCCCAACCCACGTCTGCGTGATAACGCCTCAGAGATATTCGAACTGCGGAGCCATAAGCTGGTTTGACGGAAGAGCAGCGGCGAGCGTAGACCCGAAGGGACCAATCTTCACCATCGAAAAGGGAGAGTTGCTTGACCCTGTTAAAGGAGAATTCTCAGGCGCGAACGATGCTGTAAAAAAGAAGTCTTTGGGTGAGATCACAAGGGTCTGGCTATACACGGGTTTTGGCTATCCGCATACCTCGTGCGGCTGCTTCGAGGGCATAGCCTTCTACATTCCAGAAGTGGATGGCTTCGGCATCGTGCACAGGGGTTACAGGGAGGTAGCCGTGAACGGACTGGCCTTTTCAACGCTGGCTGACTCCACCGCAGGCGGGCGTCAAGTGGATGGGTTTCACGGAATATCCATCGAGTATATGCGGTCTCCGAAGTTTCTGCAGGCTGACGGCGGATGGAATCGCATGGTTTGGTTGCCGAAGGAAGTCAAGGAAAGAGTGAAAGAGTTCATTCCAGCGGAACTTGTTGACAAAGTCGCCACTGAAGAAGAAGCAAAAACAATCGACGAGTTAAGAGCTTTCCTGAAGGAGCATAACCATCCCATCGTAGCAAGCTGGAAAGAAGAAGTGGTGGCTGTCGAGGAAGCCGTGCCAACCGAAGCAAAGGAAGAAGTCCCAACCGTACCGGTTGTTACAGCTGCGACCATGCCCATAACTGCTGGCGGTTTTAAAATAATCTTGAAGGACGCGAAAATCTACGCCAAGAGGGTTATCATTCGTCCTGTGAAGAGCGAGAAAACTGAGAAAAGGTGAAGGACTTGCCAAAGAGTGAGAAGGAAGAGGCGCCTTTAGGGCTGAGGCTAAACTCGCGCCTGATAGAGCTTCTTGCGAGGCTTCAGGAGATTGAGCTTGAAGACTTTGAGATGGATGTTGGAGATCTGGAAATATGGCTGCAGCCGGGCGCGGTTGCTGCTCCCCCAAAGATTGTTCCGTCAGTGAAGGTTAAGCCTACTGAGATAATTGAGACAGAGTTTGTTCCGCCGGTTGAAACTTATCTTGGTAAGGTCGTTGAGGTGAAGCTTGGAGCCACAAAAGGCGAAGGGGGAACCCGAGGAAAAACAGTAACAATCGGTGGCGAAACTACACCAGCCTTCTACACTTTTGAGAGGCCTATGCCTCATCCTCCAGTAGTGACAGTGGATGTTTTTGACATGAAGGTTCCGTTGGCGAAGGCTGTGAAGATGCATGTGAAGGATGTTTTGGAGGACCCGGCGGCTTGGGCTAGGCTTGCGGTTGAGAAGTTTGGCGCCGACCTTATAACCATGCACTTGATAAGTGTGGACCCGCTTCTGAAGAATACTTCGCCGAAGAAGGCTGTGAAAACGGTTGAGGAGGTTGCTCAGGCTGTTGATGTCCCCCTTATAATTGGTGGTTGCGGAGACCCTGTTAAGGACGCGGCTGTTTTTGAGGCTGTTGCCGAAGCGTTTGCTGGTGAGCGCTTCCTGATAAGTTCGATTACGAGGGACATGGATGTTGAGAGATGCGCTAAATTTGTTAAGGAGAATGGGCATGTTGCGTTGTCCTTCACGCCTATGGACCTGAACCTTGCCAGAGAGCTTAATCGTAGGCTTTATGATTTTCTGCCGAAGAAGGACGTTGTTATGGATTTGACGACGGCCGCTCTTGGCTATGGTTTGGATTACGCGTTTACTAACATGGAGAGGGCTAGGCTTGCGGCTTTGATGGGCGACCCGGAGTTGGCGCATCCCATGTCTTCGGGTACGACGAACGCTTGGGCTGCTCGGGAGGCGTGGCTGGAGATGGCTCCGGAGTGGGAACCCCGGGAGTTGAGAGGTCCACTTTGGGAGGTGACTACTGCTCTGACGCTTTTGCTTGCTGGTGTGGACTTGTTTATGATGATGCATCCTGCGGCTGTGAAGACGCTTAAGGATATCATTAATCAGCTGTTGAGTGGAAGCTCTGGTAACGCAGACAGGCTTGTTGAATGGGTTTCTGTGAAGATTTAGCTTTGGAGTGGTGTTCGTATGAGTGAAAGGGAAGGTAAAGGGAAAGGTGGCATCAGAGAACTAAGTCCGATTGATGTTTACAAGCTTCTTCCAAGGACGAACTGCAAGGAGTGCGGCGAAGAGAACTGCATGGCTTTTGCTACGAAGGTTGTGAACCGTGAAGTGTCTGTTGAGAAGTGTCCCCCGCTTTTGAAGAAGGAGCATGAGAAAGCTTACAGGCAATTGAGGGAGATGCTGAAGCCAGCTATCAAGGAGGTTGTTGTGGGTGTTGGAGATCGGGCTGTTAAGCTTGGCGGAAAGCTCGTTATGTATCGTCATGAGTTCACGTATTTTAATCCAACGGCTGTCGCTATTGATGTTACTGATGAGATGTCTGAAAAGGAAGTGTTGAGTAGGGTTAAGAGGGCTGAGGGGTTCAGCTTTGAGTATATCGGTCAGACTTTGAGGCTTGATATGGTTGCTGTTCGTTCCACGTCGAACGACCCGGAGAAGTTTAAGGCGGCGGTTAAAAAGGTGGCTGAGAACACAAATCTGCCCTTGATATTGTGCTCACTGGATCCAAATGTTCTTGAAGCTGGGTTGATGGCTGTTCCGAAGTCCCGACCGCTCTTATATGCGGCTACTAAGGACAATTGGAGAGAGATGGCTGAGCTCGCCCTGATGTATGGCTGTCCGCTGACGGTTTTTGCGCCGAACAATCTGAAGCTGCTCAAGTCTTTGGCAAAAACTTTGGTCGTGTATGGGGTTGAAGACCTTGTTTTGGACCCTGGCACTTTCGCGGGCGAGGGTTTGGCTGACACGCTGAACAACTTTACCATGCTTCGGAGGGCTGGTTGCAGGCGTGGCGATGAGGTTTTGGGTTTTCCGTTGTTGGGTGTGCCTTTGGTTGCTTGGATGGAGCGAGGCGAAGCGCCAGAAGAGATTGCAAAGTGGCGGGAAGCCTATTTGGCGGCTGTGCTTGTTGTTCGCTACGCGGATGTTTTGATAGTGCATAACGTGGACGGGTGGGCGCTTCTTCCGCCCGTGGTGCTGCGGCAGAACATCTACACAGACCCGCGGAAGCCTGTGGCTGTCAAGCCTGGCTTGAGGGTTTTTGGCAGTCCGGACGAGAGCTCGCCTGTGATGTTTACGACTAACTTTGCGCTCACGTATTACACGGTTGCTTCGGATATTGAATCTGCGAAAGTGAATGCGTATCTGCTGGTTGTGGACACTGAAGGCATAGCAGTGGACAGTGCTGTTGCTGGAAGAAAACTGACTGCGGAAAAGGTTGCTGATGCCCTAAAGGCTTCTGGAGTTGAAAACAAGGTTAAGCACAGAAAACTCGTAATTCCCGGGAAAGCGGCGCGCCTAAGCGGCGAAATAGAAGAGCTAAGCGGATGGCAAGTGCTAGTAGGACCAAGAGACTCATCAGACATTCCAAAATTCCTACAAGAAAAATGGCAAAAACAAGCTTAATTGTCATTAGTGATTCGTCACGGAAAGGTTTGCAACATCTTTTTAAGGGATAGAAGGTTAATGTAATGTGATGAGTTATGGGCCGAATCATAATTGATCCAAAGATTAGGCATGGGAAACCTATCATAAAAGGAACCAGGGTTTCTGTCGACGTAATCTTGGGCGCCCTAGCGGGCGGAATGACCTATGAGGAAGTATGCAAAGAATATGGAATAAAAAAGGAAGATATAATGGCAGCAATCGAGTATGCTGCCTCAATAGTGGCACATGAAGAAATTAGATCCATCAAAACGATGGTCAAGAAATGAGGTTTTTATTGGATGCCGACGTTCCCCGTTCTAGTACACGGGTGTTCAGAAGATTAAGGCACGAAGTTCAGGACGTAAGAGACATTAGTCTGGGAGACGCAACTGATCAAGAAATAGCAAAGTACGCCAAACAAAACAACCTCATTTTGGTAACTAGAGACATCGAATTTGCTAATATCTTGCGTTATCCTATGGGTTCCCATGTCGGGATCGTCGTATTAAGATTGCCTTTCGATTTTACCTCGGAACAAATAAACTCAGTCCTAAATGATTTTATTAAAAGCGTGAAAATTGAAGAACTGGTTAATAACATAACAATCATAGAGCTTGGAAAATATAGGATAAGAAGATTCTCCGTGTAAACAAGGTTAAGCACAGAAAACTCGTAATTCCCGGGAAAGCGGCGCGCCTAAGCGGCGAAATAGAAGAGCTAAGCGGATGGCAAGTGCTAGTAGGACCAAGAGACTCATCAGACATTCCAAAATTCCTACAAGAAAAATGGCAAAAACAAGCCTAGTTACGCTTAAAATCCATTTCTTGTGAAAGCAAAAGCTCTTCTATTTTCGCTTTGATTTTGTGGAATTCTGCTATAGCTTCAGTATCATGTACCTTGTGATATCCTTCGAGGATCCTATCTTCTTCTGTACTGCCTTTCAGCATCCATCGTGCTCCGTCCAGTTCCTTTTCGAAAAGGGACAAGAAACCCTGCCTATCACCTTTGAATTTCGGAATCAGATGAAAATGAAGATGCATATTTTCTGTTTCACAAAGAGTTGCCACATATATTTTTTCGCACTCCTTTTCATCAAATTTAAGTTTTTCCTTCATTTTCAAAGACAACTTGCTTATTAAACTCATTATTTGCTTTAAATGTTCCATTCCTTCATTCGTTGCTAATCCCTTATCGGATATATCGGTGTAATGTTTGCCAGCGGCGACAATTAAATGTCCAAAGGCTTCGGGTTCTCTAGGAACAAAAACCCAAGGTTTTTTTCCGTCATATTCATATCCTTTTATCATACGAGTGATGTTGCCTTCAGGGTAGCAAAGAATACAATTCTTATCTTTCTCTTTTTCGCTCATAAGTATATTAGTCCCTTCTAAGGACTATGGTTCTCTCCCTACAGTTTATTGGATCTTCCTCTTATTAATTCCCTTCCTAGAGTTTTTTTCAAACAACATTGCTTTCTATGATGTACATGGAAATATTGAAGATGCTCGAGAATGTCGAGCAAATTCTTGAAAAAACAGTTTTAGCACATTCAAGCAGTTCTTAGTTTCCGCGTGTGACTATCGCATTGGAGCGTCGGAAATTACGGCGCAAATCAGCTCAATAGCGGAAGACATTGGGTCTGCTGTGTAACGTGGATTTATTTTGTACTTTGTCACGTTGAGATAGCTTGGTTGCTCTCCTGTTAAATCTTCAATAGCAATTCTGGCGAATCGAGCACGAGCTAGTATTTTAGAAGGTAAGCCTTTTTTCGGCGGTACAGCGAAGATTATCTCGTGTCCAAAGCGGTCCAAAACAGCCAAAAGGAATCGACTTGTAAAGCTGCAAAATACAATGCAGCTCCAATTCAGCAAAACAATTTATAAGTCCATTTAGGAAATACTCTCTGTATTGTGCAAATGGACGAGTTGTCGGCTTGGAAGCTTACACATTAAGAGTTTATGGAAGAGTGCAAAGAGTCGGATTCAGAAGATACATTCTAGACCTAGCCCAAGACCTAAATCTGACAGGGCACGCCAAAAACCTGCCTGACGGATCCATCGAAATATTCATCCAAGGCGAAAAGGAACACCTCTCAAAATTCTTCCAAATGCTAAAACAACCTCCACCCCCAACCAGCATAAGAGAAATCAAGGAGGAAGAAACTGCCATAAACCCCGAAATCAAGGAATTTAAGCTCATCTATGGAGAGCTAAGCGAAGAACTGCAGGAGGGATTCGGAGCCATGCAAACAATATTCACCGACTACTGGAAGGAATTCAGAGACTACAGAGGAGAATTCAAAGGCTTCAAAGGAGAGTTCAGAGACTACAGAGCAGAGTTCAAAGACTTTAGGGGAGAATTCAAAGATTATAGAGAAGAATTTAGGGATTATAGACAAGAGTTTGGAGATTTCGTGAAGAGAACCGACGAAAACTTCAAACTGATCTCAGACAAATACGGCGAAATATCCGGAAAACTAACAGTAATACTTGAAACCCTAATCAGAGAATCAAGAGAAACCAGAGAAATGCTGAACGAAACCATGAAAACCCTAAGAGACGCTGTACAGAGGCTAACAAAGTAAACTGCAGCCTTCTCCCACAAGTGAGCTTCGTACCTCCAGCAGCCCTGCAAAACATGCTCTTAACCCTGCATTCAAGTCTTGGGCCTCTTAGCAGTTCAATGTATATAAGGGGGCTAGTCACACAGCACACAGATAGGCTTCTATGGTTTTGGCTTCCCATACCTTTTAAGATAATCCTCAACCTTTGGAAAAACATCATGAATTCTTTCGCAACGCTTCTTAACATTAATACTATGTTGAAGTGCCACAAATTCTCTTGGCTTGCTGAAGCCTTCCACTTCGCCATTTTCCCTCTTCCTCACAATCCTTATACAATCATACACTATACAGCTCAAAACACAAGCCCCACAATAAACACAAAGCTCCTCTACAACGCCCACCTCCCCAGCCCTCCAAAACAAAGCACTAGTCGGACACACATCTATACAGAGCTTGCACTCAACACCCTTGCACGTACGCCTATCAATGCTTATGCTTCCTTCAACAAAAAACTCCTCAACGCCCAACGGCGCCAAAAGCTCCTCCCTACGCTTCTTCCTCTCCTTCTCTGTCACTTCTGTTAGGATCTGGAATATGTCAACGCTCACGGACTTGCTGGGCTTACGCTTGCGTTTCTTAGGCATTTACTTTCATCTTTCAACAACTATCGGATTTGAAATCTATAACGCTCATGAATTATAATTACTTATCCAAAATACACATACACCAAATTGTGACGCAAAAGAAATCTGCGTTTGTCACACAAAACAGCCAAGGAAGAAGCATATAACCACGCCAAACCATTCATACTAACACGGTTGGGATAAATAATGTGCGAATTCAACGTAATCCTAAACGGAAAAACAGTCTTCCAAGACGTAATCTACGCCAAAACAGAAACCAACAACGTAACCGTCAAAAATGTGCTCGGAGAAACCAAACAATTCAAAAACTGCAAGATCACAGAAGTCGACGTAAACAACACACACCTACTCCTAACAAGCCTAAAAACATAAAATCACAACAACGAAACAACAAAACCCGCCAACAAACCAAACACTATCGGAAAAGGCAGCCCAGGAAACATCCCTTTCTTACCTAGCATCCTAAAAGCCAAAAAACACCCAAACAAAATGCCCACCATAGAAGCCAAACACGAAACCAAGCCAAAATAGAGAAGCATATGCCCAGAAAGCATAGAATAAAAAGTCAAATCCCCCAAACCCATCTGCACATCCCTAAAAGAGAAGCTCAAACCCCTAAGCTGCTCAAGCCCACTGTGAGCTATTTTTCCAACAGGCCCATGATAAACAGCAAAAGCATCATAAACCGCCAGAAAACCCAAAATCAAAACCGCGCTCAGAGTAGGAATCGAAGCCCCCAAAAACGAGCCTAAAGCTCCACCTAAGCCTAGAACCACTAAGTCACAAGCTCTGCCACGCGTTCGAAAAATCGCAAGGTCAGCCAACGCTGTTATGAGAAAGGCTGGTATCAAAATAAAAACTTCCACGCTCGGAATGACGAATCTTGAAAACGCCGCATACAGATAAACCATGGAAAGCATAAAAACTGCAGTTGTTAAGGCAAAGCCAATAATCAAAACAATCAACCTGCGGTTTCTCCTCTTCAAAAGCAGATACAAAAGCGACGCCCCAACACCAACGAGGATAACAAAATAGAACGCGTTACCCAAAGACCCCAAAGCCCCTTCAGGAAAGGGAGTAACCCCAACAATCTCCGTCCGAGACGACAAAATCAAGAAGGCGCAAAACACCCCAAACAAGAGGCTCGCTAAGATAGGTGTTAAATGTAAAAGCCTAGCCTCAAACTTGTCGTTCATGGCTATTGCCCTAGTTTATTAATTATCGCTTCAGCCTTCAAATGGCACTTGTTACAGAATAAACTTTGTTTCCTGTCTGTTTCGAAAATGGAATTGGAAAAATACATAACACAAAACGGGTTAAAGCAATGCCTCAAACCCAAAGTGTGCCCAAGCTCATGCACAGCCTCCTTCATGCTCCTCTCCACAAAAAGCAACACCTTCGAAGCCTCTCCATAAAACTCTGGCCTAAGCCTCCGAAAAGAAATCAAGGCCGCCTTACCGGGACACTCAGCCTCCCCAAAAACAAAATTCAACTCAGGAACAAAAATGTCTACGTCCACGACTCCCAAAACACGGTCTAAGGCTTTCTCCTTCTCGGCACACTCATGAACTTTGCTCAAAATGATGTCCGAGCGGTACTGCCGCCTTGCATTAATGTAGGCTTCTTCTGGAATCGGTAACGTTTCACCAAGAAGCTTGCATTTTGTCCTTGGGAAAATCATGTTCAGGTTTTCTTGAACTCTACTCGTTACGTAAGAGTCCACCTGTCCGATGCGCAATATTCCAATATTCATGGTTCCACTCTAAACCTTAACAATATCCCCAGCCTTTGGGGCTGTGGCTTCTAAACCTAACTCGTTCCTCACCCATTTCGCTAAAAGTTCACAGTTCCTCTCAGCACCGTGGACCACAAAAACCTTCGGTTTTCCACCGAGACTTTTCACGGCTTCTTTAAGCTGAATTGCTCCGCAATGGGACGAAAAATCGAAGTGCTCAACACGAGCCTTAACCTTCCTCATCTTCCCATCAATAAGGCACACACCCTTCTCCAAAAGCTCCCTTCCAGGCGTGCCCGGAATCTGATAACTGACCAAAAATATGGCGTTGTGCACCTTCTTTCCAATTTTCGACGTGTAAAAAACCGCTGGGCCTCCCTTAAGCATGCCTGCCGGCGAGATTATCACGCCCGGTGTCTTGGTTGCTTTCCTGCGGTCCCTCCAGCCTTCCACCCAATCAGCAGAGTGTATGGCATCCATAAACAGCCTAGGGTCTCTGAGAAACTCTCTGTAGTTCATCATTATTCCGCTTGCCTCACGCGCCATTCCGTCCATATACACGGGATATTCAAAGTGATGGGCAGTTAGAACGCACGCGATTTCTTGGGACCTTCCAACCCCGAAGGCTGGAACGAGAACAGTGCCTCCTCTTTCCACAACATCCGTCACCTCACCCACAAAGCGTTTTTCCAGCTCCAAGCGTTCTGTGTGGTCTTCGTCGGCATAGGTGCTTTCGATTATCACGGCGTCTAAGTCGCCATACTCCATCTTTGCGCCTTCCAAGAGCCTTGTGTCTACGGTGTTGAAGTCGCCCGTGTAAAGCAGCCTCTTTCCCTCAGCTTCGACAAGTATTTGGGCGCTTCCGGGAGTATGCCCAGCGTTTAAAAGCTGAAATTTTATATCTCCAATTTCTTCTTTGAAGCCGTAATCCACATGCTTGTTGCTCCTCATCATAGACTTTAGCTCAAGGTATTCAAATGGTAAATAGTAACTGGAGAGATGGATAAAGTCGGAAATCAGCAGTTGGGTTAGTTCCAAATTTAACTTGTTTGTGTACAGCGGCTTCTTTCCGTGAATGTAAAAAATGGGAACAGCCCCCGAATGGTCTAGGTGGCTGTGGGACAAAATTAATGCGTCAACATCTTTGGGCGGTACATGCATCGGAAAGCCTGGCTCATGGTTCAACATCACTCCATAATCTAGCAAAACCTGTGTTTTTTCAGTCTTTACGGCTATGGCTATTCTGCCGACTTCGTGGGTTCCACCCAGAAACCCGATTTGTAATGGACTCATTTCTTTTCATCCGCTAATGCAGTAATCATGCCTATTCCTCTTTTAAAAGGGTATTGACTTTTCTGTTGAGGCAACCCTGACAAGCCCCTTCTGTATGGCTTTCAAAATTTCGTCAATATCAGAAGAAGCTTGAACCTCCGTGTACGCAGTCCATAATTCACCGACATGGTGAGCGTCGCTGCCAGCAATACCTGGCAAACCCATCGCTCTGGCTAAACTTTCAGCCATTCTATTGGTGTAGGATGAAGAACCGCCGTTTAAAACTTCAATGGCGTCAACATCATAGTTCTTTGCTGAGTCGCCCAGACCATACGCCCTATAGGGATGGGCAACGATGGCTAATGCTCCTCTTTCCCTTGCAAAATCGATTACGCTTTTAACAGTCCATGGTTTGGGCGGCATTTCTGCAACACCCAAAATTATTAAATCTCCTTCAACCGTGGCTACCTCAACTCCCGGAATTATAAGAATGTCTTGGTAGGCGGAAGCCAGTTCCCTAACTTTGTAATACCCCTCAACTGTGTTGTGGTCCGTTATGGCAACGGCTTTAATAAAAGCGTGTGCATAAAGCTGGTCTAAAATAGTTTTTGGGGGGATTGACGCGTCGGATGAATATTTTGTGTGAATGTGTAGGTCTGCTCGGATCAAGGGTTATTCGCTCGGGTTTGCTTCTGTGTATCTTCTTCTCTGAGAGGTGTCTAGCCCCCTTATATAGATTAAACCCCAAACCCAAAAACTGCCCACAATTCATCCAAACCCCAAAAATCTCTTCCTAAATTGTAAACTCTCACAACTCTAATAGATATTTTTTATTTCCAACTTAAGCAATTTCTTCTAGTTTTATATTTTTAAGATATTCTTTGAGTCTTTCCGACGGCTTAGGTTTATCCTCTGGGTGTAATTCCTTAATGAAGTCACCCACTTGGTTGAGCAACCTAAAGAACTGAGACAGAAGATAGAGACTTTTCTCATATTCTGAGATTTTGGGAAGAATTCTATCTTTTACATATTGAAGAATTCTTGGGTTATCTAAAAGTTTAGTCAAGTCCTTTTTCTCCCCTGTCATTTCAGTTTTCATTATACTTGGAAGGATTTCTCCAAATGCGGGAAGAATCCATATTCCAAGCTTTTCTTCCTTAATATCCTCAAGATTTGGAATTGTTTTCAAGTACCCGTACAATATAATATCTGCTATTCTTTCAACCTCTTCAGAATTGAAAATATCTTTTAGGACCAGCAAAACGAACTCCTTTTCCGGAATTACTAAAAGGGGGTTTTTCTCAACAACTTGTAAAACATCTCTTCTAACCTTCCCACTTACAAGACTGGCTATGAATCCCTTCCAAGTAAGTCCATACATAGATTCTGCTTTTCGTTTTCCTCTCGCTGTAATCCTCCTGTCTGCTTCATTCAAATACCCTTTTTCTTTGAGAGAATCAATTCTTCGTGTAACAGTTGAGTATTCTTCTATTCCTTTTTTCTTGAGTTTCTTATACACATCGTATTTGAGCAGTGGGCCTTCCGTTGCGATAGTTTCAAGAATCAACAAATTGTTTCTGCGCCCTATCCCTTTTAGCGCAGGTATTTTCATCTGAGAAAGTTCATTAACATTAGTATGCAGAATCGCATCCTGTTTCAGCAATATATGTGCCTCTATACGAATAGTATGCACATATCGGCATATAAGCTTGTTTGATGCTTTAACTAGAAGAGGCAAAAAACATCTATATGATTGGAATTTGAAGGGGGTGAACGTATCTATGGGAAATAAAGAACTTAACAAAGCTCTTTGCAGACTTTTAAGAGAGATAGCAGAAAGAGAAAAGAAGAAAGCTATTAGCTCAGATGACTATGGAACAGCGTTGGTTGCTACGATATTTGAGGGTATATTCAAAGAAGCGGAACTCGCTGTTCCTTAGTGCTCACTCAATTTCAACTGCTAAAACACGCTTAAAGAAATTTACCCTAGAGAACCAGTTCGTTGAAGAAGGTTATAGAAGTATGGGCTAATGCGTAGTACTTTATCTTCATAGCTGTTTGAAGAATGTTTCAAAGTAACTGACTAAACTTTTCTTCTTGCTCCACAATTTGGACAGAATGTAGATGTCTGCGGCATTAGGCCTCCACAGTAAGTGCAGGGAATCAGGACCACTTCACGAATAATCTCTTTTGAGGAGGTTGCGGGTCTTGCAACCAGAATTTCAAATCCCGTTGTCATATGTCTTCTTCCCTTGATGCGCATGGTTGCGCTTATTACCCATCTGACATTTTTGTCAACACTGTGATAAGTTTCTCTGCCAATCGCAGGCAATTTGAAAACAAAAGGAAACTCTTTTGTGAAACCAACACCAACATGTATTCCGGTACAGACCTTCAAACATTCGCGATGCAGGCTTGTTTGATCCCAAGCTTCTTCTCTCTCCCAATACTCACTATCTTTTTCCTCGCATTCCTCGTCTTCATCTCCTTCCAGACCTGGCATGTCAGGAAGTGACATCGTGCTTTTTCTTGGCTTGGAAGCGTGCACATTTGTTCGGTGATACCCTACGGTTTTCTTTATGCTTTCCACACACATCAGACTGACCATAATTTCTTCAATGCCAAACTCTTCTTCAGACTTGACTCCAACATTTCCTTTTAGGTCTTCTCCTAAGGTAAACTCGGTTTTCTCTGTTGTAAGCTGGAGGTTGGCTCTCGGACGTGTAAACCTCTTGAAGAAACCCATAAGCTCACCATTTCGATAGATAGTGTTTTACATGATTGGAATTAAAGACTTCTGACAAGACCACAACTTTGACATTTTATTTTTCCATCCTTGTAGTCGTGCATTTCTGTTGATTCGCAACGTGGGCAATAAGTTTCGACTTCATCTTCTCCATACTATTCCATTTTTCTCTGACTTATTGAAGTCGGATAATTGATACATCCACAGCGGTCACATCTAAGGTGTCCATCATCTGATACCTCATGCCGAGTTTCTCTTTCACAATTCACACAATAAATTCGAGGCATACATAAGATATGTATAATTGCGTTAAAAACTTTTGTTACTAAACTCTATCTAAAAAATTGTTGCCATTTTGCCCAAAACGTACTCTGATAATTGCCCGCGCGCGGTTGGGTTTGGGGTTGGATATAGATTGAACTTCAAGTTTTTAGTGCAAGTCAAAGTCTTCTTATGGGAGCTTGCTTTTTGGTGTTGAGGCTTTTGAATTTAATACGTTTTTGTCGGCAGGTTTTCTTGCAAGTGTTTAGGATGGTTTTGTTCCAGTTTTCTAGGTCATTCAAGAGTATGATTGTTTTGTAGTTTGTTCGGTTGATGTAATCTGCTACTTGATTGGCAACGTATGTTTTTGTTTCTTTGTCTAGCGGTAGGGTGGTTTCGTGTTGGGATAGTGGGTAGATTTCGTCGAGCTCGATTGGAATTATGCCGAATGGGGCTGCGTAGAAGCAGACGTGGATTTTGTTTGCTTTTTGTTTAAGTTGTTGTCTGAAGATTTTTGCGATTTGTTTGTACTCTTTTGATTTGTGGAATGGTTTTGTTTGGGTTTGTGATACCATGAGAAGGATTTTGGCTTGTTTGGGCTTGGTGTATCGTTCTGTTAGGTTTTTTCGGTAGTGGGCGATCTCAGGTCGCACAAGCCCGGTGGAGTTAAAGAAGAACAAGCCGCTTTTTTTCACGGTTGGGGCGTGTTTTCCTATGAATTCTTGGTATTTGCCTAGTTTTTTTACGGCATGGAGTAGCGCTGGGTGTGCGTGTGCTCGCATTTCTAGGTGTTCCCATAGTCTGCCGTCTTTTATGGCTTGTTTTGTGCGTTTTAACTCGGAAATGCAAACGTAAAGGTTGTGTTCGGCAAGAAATGCTTGCTTTTCCTTTTGAGACATTTCTAAGACTTCTTTTGGCGTGCTTTTTGAGCATTTTGGGCATGGGCATGGGAAATAGTCAAGCTCGTTCAGCCTAGAAGTGCCGTTTTCCGTCATGTAGCGATTTTCCCTAGCGTATTTAGCATAGGCTGCGGAATCAAAAAGGTCGCATCCAAGGGCCACAGCCAAGGAAAACATGAAGGGGTGTCCAGCCCCGAAGAGGTGGAGGGGCTTTTCGACGGGCAGGTTCATTTTCGCTGTCAGAATCATGTCAACCAAGACGTCGAATCGGTAGTGTTCCATAACCTCTGTTGGGCTTCCCAAAGCATATATTTGAAAGGGCAGCTTTCCCATCTCAACAGCTGACTTGGCAACCATGTGTAGGTGTTGTCCCCCTTGAACGGGTCCCACCCAGAGGATGTCCTCTCTTGTTTTGATTGTGAAGAGTTCTCTGGCTCTCTTTAGGGTTTCATTAACCGTTTTTTCTGCGTAAGCCTCCGAGACCTTCCAGCCTGTTGGCCAATCCAGAATCGTGGCTATGTCGGTGTCTATGCGCTCCTGATATTCGACAATTTCGGTTGGGCTGATTTCTATGTCTCCATAAACAAGAATTTGATAAGCCCCAGAGTCAGTCATTATAACTCCATCATAATCCAAAAATTTATGCAAGCCTTCTTCAATTGGCTGACTCTGAAAATGCTTCTTCAATATGTAGGCGTTGGTTATCAACGCCTCAAACCCGAAATCCTCGCGAATCTTTCTGGGAACGACTGGCTGCACAACAGGGTTTATCACCGGAAACAGCAAAGGAGTTTCAATAGTTCCACTTTTGGTTTTGATTTTCCCGATCCTTGCGAGCAAGTCAGCGTCTTTTATTTCGAAAGTCAACGGTAGACCTAAACAAAATCAGCTAAACACGCTTATAAAAAATGTCACTACTAAGGATTTGTAGCCTTCACTCTTGTTTCTTTCAGCAAAAGCGGTGGTATAGCGGACACTCCTATAGCGATAGCTGAAGCGTAAAATGGCGCCAACACGCCCCAGCCGTCCCAAAGAACGCCGCTGACGGCGTTTCCCACCATTAAGCCTATCCAGAAAGTAGTCGCAGAAACCCCGTTTACTAGACCCCACTTCGATGGCGGTGTAGCCTCCATTATAAGGGTCTGAAACGCAGCCCATGAAGAATTCAGTATGGCATTTGACACAAACATAAAAACAATCAACTCCAACGTATTCCGAGAGTACGCAAACAGCAGGAAAAACGGGGCAGAAGCCGCGAAGGTTACAAACATAACCTTTCTTCTGTCGAATAAGTCGCTGAACTTGCTTCCTGGAATTTGCACGAGTATGGAGGCAACCCCAAAGCCAATCGCGTACAGTATGCCTATGAAGGTGTAGTCCACCGGAAAGAGCGATTCGACGAAGACCGGGATCACTGGTGAAGTCACGCCTATCCCCACGCCCTGAATTATGTTAATCAACGAAAAAACAATCATTGTAAGCAGATATCCATCAATCAGGTCCGCTTCCTCATTCAGGTTTTTCATAGCCTTCGCCTGCGGCTTCCTCCTGGTCTCCTGCATAAGGAGTGTTAGAGGGAAAACAGCGAAAATCAGTATGGAACAAGCGAAGAAGGGAAAGCGTATGCCAACGTAATCAGCGGCAATTCCGCCCACAAAGGGAGCAACAGTGGAGCCCACCAACCAAGAAATGTTCGTCCAGCTGTAGGCCTTAGCCATAGTTTCAGTTGAAGAATCGTCGGCCACTATTGCCCATCGGATCGGTATGTATAAGCCTGTTGCAAAGCCGGCCAACATAACCCAAGGCACCAAATCTGTCCAGTTGGTGGCTAGAGCGTACATTAAAGGCGGAAAGGCAGCCAGCAACGTGCCAAGCACGTGTATTCGCTTTCTGCCGTACTTGTCGGACAGAAAGCCGCTGGGAATTTGCATGACTGCAGCGACAGCGTTCGATATAGAGAACACGAATCCTAGTTCTGTCATGGATGCGTGGAGGGAACTTTCTATGTAGATGGGCCATATCGGACTGGTTAGGTTAATGGCCAAGGAGCCCACTAGGAAGATGACGGAAAGGATTAGTATGTTTCTTCCGTAGGTCATAAGTCGACTCATTTTCGTTGCTCCTTGCCAAACCGACCGACCAACCCTCGAAAACGGCGGTCATCTATTTAAGAATTATGGACTATGTGCGTGTTCACACGAGCTAAACACACTTATATTGTGTTTCCTCTAAATTACGTGTCTGTTGCGAAGGAAGCCAGAAACATGGTTTGCGCCGTTGAGGTTTACGAAAAACCGAAGCTTAATAACCCTGTCTTGATTGAGGGACTGCCTGGCATAGGGTTTGTAGCCAACATCGCAGCCTTGCACCTAATCCATGAATTGAAGGCTACGCGTTTCGCCGAAATATTGTCCAACTCCTTCCAAGACTTGGCGGTGACCACAGAAACAGGCGGCACTCGCTCTCCGATAAACGAGCTCTACTACCACAAGAGAAGCGACGGCGGTCGTGACTTGATCATATGGTACGGCAACACACAGGCTCTAACAACCTTCGGGCAGTATGAGCTTTGCGGGCGTGTTTTGGACATAGCCCAAGAGCTGGGCTGCCGATTCATCATAACTTTGGGCGGTTTCAAAATCGAAGAGGCGAAATCAACTCCGCAGATTTACTGTGCCGCCACGGACCCTGAAACACTGAATAAAGCCCTAAGCCTCGGAGCAAAAATGATGGTTGGACAGATATTTGGTGTCGCCGGCCTTTTGATGGGCCTCGGTAAACTCAGAGGCTTTAAGGGCTTTTCACTTCTGGTGGAGACGTTAGGCACGTATCCAGATGCGAATGCCACAAGCTTTGTGTTGCCGACTCTGAGCAGATTTTTGAACTTAAACATTGATTTGTCAAGGTTGGAGGTCGCCGCTGAGTACACAAAGAAACTGTTGGAATCCTTTGGCTTGGTCAGAATCGTTGGAGAAGAGAGGAAGAAAGAGGAACAACAGTTCCGCTGGTTCGTCTAGTCTAGGCGCGCACTGTAAAATTTTCGATTCTGTTGAGGATTTTCTCTATCCTCAGATGAGGTTTCATTTCATGTCTCCAATCCCTTGGAAGTTTTTGTTTAAACCTTCCAGCTGCGCGTGCATGTATGGTCATTAATTCGTTTTTGGCTTGTTTTTGCGATTGGGGCTGTTTTCTGGCTTTAATATGTGAATGTTGCTATGCTGTTAGCTAGGTCTGGTCTGCCTATTTTGTGGGCTGTTAAGGCT